>OCVV011025820.1_pt1 | contig 16230 bp, 15 predicted proteins | sample 1539721 | NCBI WGS metagenome assembly OCVV01 (sample SAMN02144230, study PRJEB22623) | gut metagenome | biome: sheep rumen | host: Ovis aries | place: New Zealand
ATTATTTTTGTAGTTTTTAGATATGTTGCAACATCAGGATTAGTAGTTAGAGAATATGGAATTGATTATGATATACCAGATAATTTCTATGGATTAAAAATAATTCAAATAAGTGATTTAAACTATAATAGTGAAACAGTAGATTTAGATAAAGTAAAACAATTAGTTTCAAAAACAAATAAGTTAAAACCAGACTTGGTTTTATATACTGGAGATTTAATATATAAAGATATAGATAATAAAGACAATGATAATTTATCTAAAGAATTAAGCAAAATCAATTCAACTCTTGGTAAATATTATGTATCTGGAGAAGAAGATAATGATGAAACAAAGATTATTTTAACTAATGCCGGATTTGAAAACTTAGATAATAATTATGAATTGATATATAAAGATAATAACTCACCTATTCTTTTAACTGGAATTGGAAATGATAATGATTATGATAAAGCATTCGAATATATAAAAAATGGGGATAAAGAAATATTTACTATAACTATGATTCATAATCCTAAAAATATAGAAGAAATTATTAATCAATATCAAATAGACTTATTATTAGCTGGACATACATTTAATGGATTAATAAAAATTCCAAAAATTGGTGGAGTATTTAACTTTGAATGTAAGTACTATGATGATTATTATAAAGTAGATAATACTGATATATATATATCTAATGGTATAGGTACAAAAGAATATCCATATAGATTATTTAATCATCCAAGTATAAATTTCTTTAGACTAAGATAAAAAGAGATGTATAACATCTCTTTTATTTTATTATTTTATATTCACTAGCTTCTCCATATCCAGAATCTAAATATAGTATTCCAATATGACCATCAAAGTTAGGATAAATCTTATTATATAAATCAAGTGATTTGAAATTAGATATATTTATATAAACATAATTTCCATCATTCATAGTTAATAAGAATCTAGTTTCATCATAACTAGATGGATCATATTTTATTTCAGATATTTGTTTTAATATATTTTCATCTAGTTTATCTAACTTATCTATAAACCTATCATATACTTTATCAGTAACATAGTTTAATAAAGTAGGTACTCCATTATATTTATTATCAGTTTCTATTTGTTTTTTATTAGATAGTACATATCTTTGTTCTGTATAATCATAAAGTAATACTTTATACTCTACTACTTTTATCTTAAACGTATGAAAAAACATTCTAGATACTTCTACATCTTTTATATATTCATTTTTTTTAATATTCTTTTCTATTTTACTAGTTGAATATTTAAAAAACTCTGGATAATCGGTAAGACCAGCTTCATCAATAATAGTTTGATCACTAAGTATATTATTACCTACTACTATTATATTTTTAGTTTTTAAAGAAGATAGATATTTAAATGACAAGACAAGAAAAACTACAATTACAATAAATATTAAAAAAGGTATTATTCTTAATTTAGTTTTTTTCTTTTTAACCTTTCTTGCCATTGTATCACCTACTCCCAATTAACAAATTCTTGTTCTACTTTTAATTCTACCCCATAATTTTCTTTTATTGTATCACGAACTAAATTAATAAGTGTCATAATATCATTTGCAGTTGCATTATTCTTATTAATAATAAAGTTAGCGTGTTTATCACTTATTTGAGCTCCTCCTCTTTCAAGTCCTTTCAATCCAACATCTTCAATCATTTTACCAGCAAAATTATCTTCTGGATTTCTAAATACACTTCCAGCAGATGGATATTCTAAAGGTTGAGATTCAACTCTTCTTTTCTTTCTTTCTTCTAATACTTTTTCAAGTTCAGCTCTCTTTCCTTTTTTAAGTCCAATTATAGCTTCAAGACATATATATCCTGGATGAGTTTGTAAGAAAGAAGTACGATAATGGAAATTTAATTCATTATTAGTTAAAGTTATAACATGATAATCAGGAGTTAAGACTTTAATTCTTTTAACAACAAATCCCATATCGCTTTTATAAGCTCCAGCATTCATATATATTGCTCCACCTACTGTACCAGGTATACCTCCTGCAAATTCTAAACCTGCTAGGTTCTTTTTAACTGCAAATTGAACAAGTTTCATTAAACTATAACCAGCTCCAACTCTGATAGTTCTAGCACCAATCATAGATAGTTCATTAAATTCATCTAGTTTAATAATAACTCCATCATAATCTTTGTCACTAAAAAGAGTATTACTACCATTACCTAGTACCTTAAATTTAATATTTCTAAACTTACACATACGAATAAGTTCTATTAGTTTATCAACATTCTTAGGATAAATCATCAAACGAGCATTACCACCAACACGATATGTTGTATATTTTTTCATACTAACATTTTCTAATGTTTTACCTATTTCTCTTTCTTTTACTAAGTCAATTAACTCGTTCATAATATCACTCCCCGTCGATTATATTTCTAATTACTTCATATATTTTAGTAGCTGAATCATTTTTCCTTAATTTAATATTATTATTTACCATATCTTGGTATTTTTCTTTATCATTAAGAATTAATCTAATTTTATTAAGTAAGATATCTTTATCAAGATCTTTTTCTTTAATAACTATTGACGCTCCAAGTTTTTCTAAAACTTCTGCATTCTTCTCTTGATGATTATGAGTTACATATGGAGATGGAATTAAAATTGAAGGTAAAGCTAAAGATGTAATTTCAGCTATAGTTGATGCTCCAGCTCTAGATATAATTAAATCTGTATTTTTCATAACACCAAGCATATCATATAGATATGGCACTAACTTAACATTAGATGGAATATCTAGATCATTGTATTCTTCATAATAATTGTTACCGGTTACAAATAATACTTCATAATCTTCATTTTTAAACTCTGGTATTATTTCTTTCATCTTATTATTTACTGTTTGAGATCCTAAAGAACCCATAACAAATAATACCAATTTTTTATCTTTAGATAAACCATAATTCTTTTTACTAACTGGTGGAATACTTAATACTTCTTCGCTTCTTGGATTACCAGTATAAATAGTTTTACTCTTTGGAAAATATTTAAAACTACTTGGTAGGGATATACCAATTGCGTTTACTTTGTTTTTTAATAATTTGTTAGAAAGCCCTGGTATAGAATTTTGTTCATGAATAAATGTTTTTATTCCAAGTGATTTAGCTGCATTAATTACTGGTAAAGTTACATAACCACCAATTCCTAATACTATATCAGGATTAAAATCTTTAATTATTTTTTTAGCTTTATTATAAGCTCTTTTATATTTTTTAATAACTTCAATATTTTTAAAAATATTTTTTCTATTAAGTCCTTTAATTTCAAGACCTACAAATGTAAATCCCATTTTAGGAATAATAGTAGCTTCCATTCTATCAGTTGTACCTATATATAAAACTTCACTATCTTTTTCTTTTTCAAGTATTTTATTAATAATAGCAACAGCTGGATATATATGCCCTCCAGTACCTCCAGCACAAACAACAACTCGCATATCATCACCCTAACAAAATTATACCATTAATTGCATAAAAAAAGAAGAAACTTGTTCTTCTTTATTTATTATTTTTATGGTGTACCAATTGTTTTTTGGTATCCAGCTTCTTCTTCTGCAGCGGCTTGTGCAGCAGCAGCTTCCTCAGCAGCTAATCTTTGTGCTTCAGCTTCTGCTTGTCTTTGTGCTTCTTGTTCTGCAGCTTGTCTTGCAGCTTCTTCTTCAGCAGCTTGTCTTGCAGCTTCTTCTGCGGCAGCTTGTTCTGCAGCGGCTTGTTCAGCAGCTTGTCTTGCAGCTTCTTCTTCTGCAGCTTGTCTTGCAGCTTCCTCAGCAGCGTGATCATTAGTCTCTTCTTCAACTACTGGTACTTCTGCTTCACCTTCACTAATTTCTACTTCAGATTGTTCTGCAGCAGCTTGTTCTGCAGCAGCTCTTGCAGCTTCTTCTTCTGCAGCAATTCTTGCAGCCTCTTCAGCATCTTGTCTTGCAGCTTCTTCTTCTGCAGCTTGTCTTGCTGCTTCTTCTGAATCATAGTCAGATGTTTCATCCTCAACTACTGGTACTTCAACTTCACCTTCATCGATTCCTTCTTCAGTTTCTTGTTCAGCTTCTTGTGCAGCTTCTTCAGCTTGTTGTCTTTCTTCTTCAGTTGTATCTTCTATATCTTCACCAGTTCCAGTCTCAGTTTCTGTTTCTTCAACTGATTCTTCACCTTCAGATGTTTCTCCTTCTCCTTCAGTAGCTTCTTGAGTAGCTTCTTGTGAAGCCTCTTCAGCTTGTTGTCTTTCTTCTTCAGTTGTATCTTCACCTTCAGTAGCTGTAGTTTCTTCTTGATTTAATGCTTCTTGTTGTTCAATAGCAGCTTGTGAAGCAGCTTTCATTTCTTCTCCTACTGAGATAGCAGTACTGATTTCAGATTGAATTTGTGAAATGTAACCTTGTACATATCTATCTTTAATTTGACTTCTAGCATCTTCCCATGAAGTTCCAAGTGCAGCTGCTATATTATCTCTTTCTTCTTGAGATAAAGAATCAATATAATTATCTGCAGCAGCATTTGCAGCAGCTTGAATTTGTTCATTATCACTAGTTACTGTGTAATCTCCATATGCATATCCATAAGCAAGACCTTCAGCAAATGAATGATCATCTAAGTTATAAGTTGCTCCATTTGCAGGATCAGTAACTGATATTCCAAATGAATATCCATTAGAATTTGCATATAAGTTTGCAGCACGTTGTCCTTCACCAAATATGTTTTCGAAATCATATTGAGCTTGAATAACTTCTTGTTGTTCTTCAACTTGTTCTTGTTCTTCTCCTGTTAACTCATCTTCTGAAATTTCTTCAGTAGTAGTTTCAGTTTGAGTAGTTGTTTCAGTAGTTGTTGTTTCACCAGTATAAACTACTTCAGTATCTGTAGTAACTCCTCCATCTAGATATAAATCTTCATCTATATGTCTTCTATTATTGATTAATGTAGCAACATCTTTACTATCTCCAGCATAATTTTCTAATTGAGATAATTGTGCTTTAGATGCTCTAATTATTTGTTCCATAGTTGGACGTGTATCTTTTGCACTTCCAATCATAGTATCATAATTAGCAACTGTTCCTTTAACAGCATCAACTGATGATAATCTTTCTAATAATTCATCAGATAATCTTGTATTTAATGAGATAGCAACTTCTGAAGCTAAATCTTCTTCTCCTGCATTGTATAATGCATTTACTAGATTTTGATGAACAGCAATCATTTGAGTATTTGCTGTAGCTCCATAAGTTATTTGTGCAGTGTCAAGTCCAGTTAAAATAGAAGTCATTTCTTCATGCATTTTATTGCATAAACCATTTTGATCAACTATTTCAGTTAAACTTGCTTCAGCATCTCTTTCTTCTTGAGTACTATTTTCTTCATTCATTACTTGACCATTATCAAGTAAGTCAACTAATTCAGTTCCTGATTCAATAACATTTTCTCTTTGTGCTTCAGACATTTGATCAAAACTAATTCCGTATACATGTTCAGCAAGATATTGTTGTTCAACTTCTCTATCATTTCCATGGAATACTAAGAATTGAGTATGATCTACATCAGCAGATTCAACTAAATTAAGTCCTCCATAAACTGTATCAAATGATAATATTCTACATAAAGTACCAGTATCAGTATCTCTTGTAGCATCATCTAATACATAATTATAATATACATCTCTAATTACTTGATCAGATGCTTGTGTTGTATGTTCTTTATTGAATGTTAATACATCATTTTCAAATTGTGTAAAGAATGCTCTATCAGCATCACTATGGAATATTTCAGCTAAACCACTTGGTTCAACAGAATTCATATAATAAGTAATAACTTTTTCACGAGCAGATTCTAAATATTGTTCAGCCTCAGTTGGAGTTATATCATAATCTCCAAGGATTTCATATAAATCTGCAGGGTTTGAATAATTTGCGAATGTAACAAGAGTTAATGCTTCTTCATAAGATAAATCTAAATAAGCAGTTCCATCTTCTTCCATTCTGAAGTTTCCTTCTTTATGTGTTTGTTCATGGAATGTTTGAACTAATTGCATTGCTTCTTCAGAAACAATTCTTCTTTCGTCATTTTCATCCATTGAACTCATCAATTCAGCAAATGTAGCTGTATCATAATCAACAATTGCAGCTGTATCTGCTTGAGTTTGTTCTTCTTGTGTTTGATCGTCAGTAGCTGTAGTTGCTCCAGCTAATTCAGCATCTTCTTGAGCATCTTGATCTGAATCATTAGCATTGTCAACACTTCTACTATTTTCAATAGCATTTCCTATTGCATGTCCAGCAAATCCAGCTCCAACTAATGCTCCAATTCCAGCAGCAGCAAGACCTGCATTTCTTAATGCATGTCCTTTTCTGTGTTCTTCTGGATCATCTTCAGTTAAATCATCATCGTCATCATATAAATCATCATCATCTTCTAGGTCATCACCAAGATCTATTTCTTCATCTGCAGCATTTGCATATTCTTCTTCTACAGCAGCTACAGCATCAGCATCAGCAGTATCAATTACTTCGCTATTATTTAATGCATTTTCAATATCATCTGGTGTTAAAGAACTGTCTTTTTCTCTAATTCTTGTTCTTATTTCCTCTTCAGATACATCACTAATTGCGAATTTGTCTGCAGTTCCATCTGTATAAAATACATATAAATCATTTCCACATACTTTTATTCTCATATTTTATTTCCTCCTAATTACTAGTTAATCTCTTAACACCAGTATATTTATATCCAGCATTTAATAATGCAGTATCGTTATATTTACTCCACTTATAATCTGTATAAGCTTCTTTAATTAAACTACGTGTTCTATATTTCCATTTACATACTGTAGTATATTTAATTGTTCTCTTTTGTTCATATCCAACTACTTTATTATAAGTTGTATATAAAATTGTGTTCTTAGTTTCAACATCAGAACATTTTGTAGTAACACTACTTGATGAACTTGATGATGAACTTGTACTTACAATTGTGTCAGCTCCTGTTACAGTTCCAACACTTCTAGAGTATTTTTTCCAAGTAGTATAAGGTGTTGTTGTACAACTACTTCCACATCTATCCCAATCCATTCCAACGAATACATATTTTGTTGATAAAGTATTTGTTGGAGGTGAAGATAAACTTACAAGTCCTGTATAACCCCAAGTACTAGTTGTTTTAATTGCATAAGTCTTTGTAGTAGTTGAAGTTGTTGTACTTGTTGTTGTAGTTGTTGTTCTATAGTATTTCCATCCTACACATGATTTTTCTGATACAGTTCCTGTTTCTTTAATATCCTTGGCTGTTATAGCATCACCATTTGAATATTCATATCCAGAAACTACTTTAGTAGAACCTAAATCAACAGATTCATATTTAGCAGTCTTAACGAATTTTGGTGGATTACTACATTCATATTTCTTTGTAGTCCATGAAGACCAAGATCCGTATTGAGCTGCAAACTTTTTAGAATATTGATATTCATATGTTTTTTCTTTCTTAGTTACTTTAATACTACAAATATTAGTATTTCCAGCATAGTCTTTTACATATCCATAAACTGTATGAGTTCCAGCAGTTGTAATTGTATAACTTGCATTCTTTTCATATGTAGTACTCTTACCAATTCCGTAACTATACATTCCACTAGTCTTATCATACTTATCTTTAAATCCAATTACAATATTACTTGTATAATATCCACTTGAATTATAAGTTCCGTATATAACACTTAAGTTACAATTTGGTTTAGTAGCATCTCTCTTAACATAAATACTACATACTGATACATAACCATTTGAATCTTTTACATATCCGAATAAATAATGTCTACCATCTTCAGAAATAGTATAAGTCTTATTTCCTCCATATGTTTTACTCTTACCTATTCCATAAGCTACTATCTTAGCTCCATTATCAGTTGTTTTAGATTTAAATCCAACAGTAACATTAGATCTATACCAACTGTTGCTTCCAAGTGTTCCACTCTTAACTTCTAGAACACAATTTGGATGAGATTCAACAGCTTTATCTTCATTCTTAATTGAAATAGTTTTCTTACAAACTTTAGTGTGTCCAGCTTTATCTTTTACATATCCATAAACAGTATGACTTCCATTTCCAGATACATTAATAGATGCTTTTCCGTTGTATGAAACTTTTGTAGATTCAGATAATCCATAAGACTTAACTCCTGATGTTGCATCAGTTCTAGATCTAAATCCTATTTTAACAGTTCCTGTGAAAGTTCCATTGTCTTTCATTGTTCCTTTTAATACATCAATTTTACAATCAGGATCAACAGTATCTTTTTTAACTGTTATATTACAAATTGCTGTTTTTCCATTTGAATCTTTAACATATCCATAGACCTTAGTCGTACCATCTTTAGATATTGTTAATGCTGTATTATTATTATATGTTGCAGTAGCAGAAGTTGTTATTCCGTATGCCTTTATCTTAGCTCCACTAGCAGTAGTATATTTAGATGCAAATTTAACTTTTACATTTCCAACATACCATCCATCTTCACCAAGTGCTCCTGAAGCTATTTCTAATGTACATCCAGGTCCTGGAGTTGTTGTTTTCTTAACAACTGGTTGTTGTTTCTTAGGAGTTACTATTGTAACTGTTTTACCAGTCTTTTTAGTTTCTTGTTTTTCACAAACACCAGCTGGATTATTACAATATGAATAACATCCAACATGTACTAAAATATAATCTTCATCATCATTACATTTTAAGTATACTTTCATTAAGTATTCATTTTCTTCTTTAGTAATTTGTACATATGAATTATTAGCATCACATGTATTACCATTCTTATCTGTAAATTCTAATAAAAGATGTTTATCAATCATTTCTTTTAAAGTCATCTTAGAATCAGATCCTACAGTTTGAGGTAATCTTTCAGTTGTATAATATAGAATTGCTGCTTCTTTCATTTCTTGAATATTTGCATTAAATATTCTGTTAGTTAAAGCAGTTAAATCTACATTACCTGTTGCACTAGTATTAGTAGTGTTTTCACTACCACCATTAGAATTACCACTATTTGTGTTATTTAAAGTGCTATTAATTCTAGCAGGTAATAACCATAGTAATAATAGTACGAATATTATTACTAATATTAATTTTAATAGGAAATCTCTTACTGGAGTTCCTCTCTTTACTTCCTCATCAGCGTACATAATTAATACTCCTCCCCCTTTGAGTTGTGCCGTTTATTATAGTCATAAACCGGCATTTTGTCAACATTTTCTCTTATTTTTATAAGAGTACATCCATTATTAAAATTATCTAAATAATAATCTTCAACATATTTGTGTTTTTTCAGCATATCATGCACTTCCTTTTTTATTATGCCTTTACCTATTCCATGTACAATTGCTACTTCATATTTACCCATTAAATAATTATCATTGATGAATTCATTTACAAGTATTCTTGCACTTCCTTTAATCTCTCCATGTAAATCTAACGTTGGCATCGTACTACGATACATTAATTTCGTCATATTTTTTCATTACTTCTTCTTTTGATGAGATAGAATATCTTCCACCTATTTTAGTAACGGATAAAGCTCCTGTAATATTAGATATCTTCATTGCTTTTATTAAATCAAAATCGTTAATAATACAATAAGTAAATGCTCCATGGAAAATATCTCCAGCTCCAGTTGAATCAACCGCTTTCATTTTTAATGATGGTACTAATTTATATCCATCATGATATGTAAAGCATCCTTTATCTTCTAGAGTTATAATTATTTCACATTGGAAATCTTTTTTTAGTTTTTCATATATACTCATTAATGTTCTAATATCTTTATAGTTTACTTTTGTTTTAGTATAATCTTCTGCAAAATCATGTGAACAAACTATATAATCAACCATTTTACATAGATCAACAGTGTTTTCTCTCAATGAACCAGCATCTATTATTTTAATTGCATCTGGATTTGCTTTAATAGCATCTTTTGCAAAATCATATTCATAACCATCTAAGAAAATAACATCAAATTTATCATCTATTTCTCTTTTCTTCATATCAAGTTTATTTTCTTTATGAGTTAATACTGTTCTTGATCCGTTACCCATATTATTAATAATGTAACTAGTAGTAGTATCAGCACCTTTTCTAGTTTCAAGATACTTAATATTTACACCAATATTATTAAATTCTTTTTTTATAACTTCTCCGTAATAATCATCGCCAACTACACCAGCAAAGTATGTTTCAACTCCCCATTTAGCTAACAAATAAGCTACATTTGAAGAACTTCCTCCTCCACACTCTACTCTAGGAAGATCAACTCTAATTTTTTTGTTTTCAACTGGATAATTGTTAAGTGGTAGTGTTACATCAAATGCGGCATTACCAATACATAATACTTTCATACGTCTTCACCCTTCTATACTCTAATTAATTATAACAAAAAATATATATACTTTAAAGCATTTTTACAATTTAAATTGTCTATAAAACGATTAGTTTACAAACTATTTATTATTTTTAATATCATTTAAAATACTAATAACTTCATTATAAACTTTATTATCTTGTTTATTATTAGTTTGATAAGGTTTAACAAAATCATCTATTTCACTTAAAACTAAATCAATATTATCTTTATTTACTTTATCATTTATTATCCTTAAACAAGTATTCTTATATCCCATTATTGCAACTCCTGCTAAAGATTTATAATAAGACTTCTCAGGTAAATTAGATTTTAAATAAAATTCCATTGCAAGTTTATCAGTCATTTTTCTAGGATTTTTTAAAATTATTTTATTACTTCTAAATACACCATGTGGTGCTGATTCACTAGGACAATCTATAATTTCTGCATCACTTGGCACTATAACATCATATAAAGTATCTCCTCTTACTAACCAACGTAATATTTTATCTTCAGTAGAAAAATTAAATCCACCCATTTCTTTCGGATCATTACTATTAATATTCCAAGTTTTAGCTATATTTACTTCATCAATTTTATATTCAAAATTAGCTCCTTTATTACCAAACATAACTTTTAAGTATTTTCCCATATAATCACCAATAATATTATAACATGAAAAAAGTATTGTTTTTTTACAATACTTTTTCTTTGATCAACATAGTGTTTCTTATTTTAAAACTTAAATATATATTAAAATCTAAAAATTAACACGAACTATTTGTTGAGTTTAATCATTTTCTACTGGTACCGCTTCACTTCTTACACATGATCCATTATGATTTTTAACATATTCTTCTATTACATCTAATGATTGATATGCATCATCATATTTAGCAAAATCAATAATATTAGATAGGTATGCATCTCCACCTGCTTCTTTAATTTGACCAGTTGTTTCATAATAATCAAAACTATAATTATATTTTTCATTATGTAAGTTGCATTCAATTGATACAGACATTAATCTACCTGAATCGTTCACCCTAATATTTTTATAAGCGACAAAGATAATAATATAAAGTATTGGTAGAATAATTATAAATATTATGCCAAATTTTATTAGTTTTAATATTAAACCAGCTAGTTTTTCAGTATTAGATGTTTTTTCAACTAATATGTCTTTTAAATCGTTATCAACTAATTCATCTAAACTAACTTTAAATATCATAGATAATTCTTTTGCTTGTTTTAAATCAGGAGATGTTTCTCCTAATTCCCATTTAGAAATAGTTTGTCTTGCTACTCCTACCTTTTCAGCTAATTCTTCTTGAGAAAGACCTTTTTTCTTTCTAAATTCCATTATTTTCTTTCCAATTTCCATTTTATCCCTTCTTTCTGACATAATATTATAAAATTTACTATTAATGCTCTACCAATTTAAAATGGAATATTCGCCCGTTTCATTAACATTTTAACATAAAAAAGAATAATACTAATTATTCTTAATCTATTATACTGCTGTATATCCTCCATCTACTGGAAGTATTACTCCATTTACATAAGAACTTTCTTCAGCTGATAAGAATACTACTGCAGAATCTAATTCTCCTTCTTTACCATATCTTTGTTCTGGTATATGAGATTTAGCAAATTCTTGGAACTTTTCAGTATCTAATACTTGCGTAGTTAATTCAGTATAAAAGTAACCAGGACATATGCAATTACAAGTAATATTATATGGAGCAAGTTCAGCAGCTACTGCTCTTGTAAAGTTAACAACTGCTCCTTTACTGGCATGATATGCAATAGTAGGTATTTCTGTATTACCAACTAAACCGTACATAGAAGCTATATTAATAATTCTTCCATAATTATTTTTCTTCATAATATTTGCAAAAGCTCTAGTCATTTTAAAAACTGATGTTTCATCTGTCGCTATTGTAAAGTCCCATTCATCGTCTTGCATATCAAGTATTCCTTTATCTTTTGATGATCCTGCACAGTTAACCAATATATCAACTCTTCCAAATTCCTTTTCTACTAATTTACTTGCATTATTAATATCTTCAGTACTTGTTACATCACATTTTATTGGTAATACTTTTACATTAAAACTTTCTAATTCAGTTTTAAATTCTTCTAATCTTTCAAGTCTTCTTGCTAAGATTACTAGATTTGCTCCTTGTCTAGCTAAAGCTTTAGACATTTGTTTTCCAAGACCTGATGATGCTCCAGTTACTACAGCCACTCTATTTCTTAAATCAAACATATTATCTCCTTTATAATAATTCTTTTATTTTTTCTTCAAGTACCATTGGACTTTCAATAGGTGAAACTCTAGATACTACATTTCCTTCTTTATCTACTAAGAACTTAGTAAAGTTCCATTTAATATCATTTTTCTCTTTACAAGTACTACTTATTTTACTAATTGAAGACATTGCTGCTTTATGTGATATTCCTTTAATATATTCTTTAGGTGAATTAGCTTTTAAGTAAGTAAAGAATTTACTTTCATTTTCTCCATTAACATCAATCTTTTTAAATTGATCAAATGTTGTTTGATATTTTGATGTACAAAATTCATGTATTTCGTCATCAGATCCAGGAGCTTGATGTCCAAATTGATTACATGGAAAATCTAATACTTCTAATCCTTGATCATGATATTTTTTATATAGTTTTTCTAATGCTTCATATTGTGGTGTAAATCCACATCCAGTTGCAGTGTTAACAACAAGTAATACTTTTCCTTTAAATTCACTTAAACTAATTTCTTTATCATCTCTTGTTGTTACTTTTAAATCATACATATTCATTTTTAATCATCTTGCTTTCTAATTAAGTGAATTGGTACACCATCTTTATATATTTGTTTTGGCTCTCCCATAATTAATGGTCTCATATAATCAACCAATTCTTGTTTAACATAATCGTTATCAACATCAATCCATTCTAATGGTACTTTCTTTTCAATATTAGCTATTTTATGTATATCGTCAAATACATCATATTTAATCTTATACGGATTATTACTAGTTCTAGTCATAACAATCATTTTTCCAGTTTCACCATCAAAAGCAAGTTTTGCTCCTTTTTTTCCAACCATCTCTGCTTCTTTTACATCAGTTTGTGAAGCTATATGAGCTCCTGCTCTTTGAAGTGAAGATAAATTAATTGGTCTAACTTTTAATCCTGTTCTTGTTTTAATAATATTTGCAAGTACATCAGCACATCCTGCTAATTGTTTATGTCCAAATGAATCAGTTTTAATATCATCATTTCCTAATTCACAAACAAACTTTCCTTCAGTTGTTTTAACTCCTTCAGAAATTGCAATTACAATTGCAGGTTTCTTTTTTGAAAGTTCTTTTACTTTTTCTACAAAGTTATCTATATCTATATCTATTTCAGGTAAGAATATTGCATCTACACCTTCACAATCATCACCTTTAGCTAAAGCACTAGCTGCAGTAAGCCATCCTGCATGTCTTCCCATAACTTCAACAATTGCCACTGTTGGATTTTTTACACCATATGCAACACTATCTCTAATTACTTCTCTAAAAGTTGTTGCAATATATTTAGCAGCACTTCCAAACCCTGGGCAGTGATCAGTTATAGGTAAATCATTATCTATTGTTTTAGGTACACCTATAAAATTCTGTTTTTTATTTTTTAATTTTGCATAATCAGATAAAGATTCAACAGTATCCATTGAGTCATTACCACCTATATAAATAAATGAATCAATTTCATATTTGTCTAGAATCTTAAATATCTTTTTATAAGTTTCTTCATTCTCTTCTATACTTCCTAATTTGTATCGACAAGTTTGTAAAAAACTTGCTGGAGTTTGCTTTAAAATTTCAATATTTTTTTTATCACCTAAATAATCATCTAAATCTATAATATTTTCATCTAGCAATCCTTCAATACCATTTATCATTCCATATACTTTATCATAACCTAACTTTTTAGCTTCTTCATATACACCTGCTAATGAAGCATTTATAACAGCTGTTGGTCCTCCAGATTGACCTACAATTAATTTTTTCATAAACTCTCCTTTACAATTCATATTTATAATATCATTATTCATAAGCATAAATAAAGACTAATAAAAAAATATTGAAAATTATCACAATAATCTTCAATATTAATTCGTTTTTAATTTTTTAATCTTAACTAAAGATACAATTAAAAGTATTATATCTATAACTAAAGGAATTCCAAATACAAAAAAGAAAAACATACAATCAACTAGAAATAAATCAGTCCAATTATAAGCATCTACTCCTAACATTGGTACTGGATAATCAATACTCAGACAAATAAATAAATCATATAGCAAATATGCTATTGCTAATATAAGTATTACTATAGTAATTGTTTTTACTATTTTCCATTTTTTCATAATTCTAACCTACTAATCCCTTATATTCATAACCTAATTCATTAATTGAATTTTCTATATCTTTTAAATCAATATTTTTATCTTCAACTTTTAATTTAGCTATACCTTTTTTTAAATCTACTTTTACATTTTTAATATCATTTTTTTCTTCTAAGGTATCTTTAACTTTATTAGCACAATGTTCACAATGCATACCATCTATTTTAATTTCTATTACATTTTTATTAAACATATTTAGATTCTCCTTAACTAGATATTTTTCTCTCTCAATAACATTATATCATTTAAACAAAATAAAAGATGTATTAAATACATCTTTGCATAAAAAAAGAGTAATAATACTTACTCTTTTAATGTGCACTTATAATTATTTTACTTAATAATTTTTTATTAAAGAATAAAACTATTAATAATATTAAAGCTACTGCTTTAACTACAAACCAAATAATTCCTGATTTATTCATAGTTGCTGCTTCTTCATAGTAGTCTTGTGGATTATTCTCATTATATTTAATTTGAATTTCTCTTTCTGGTATTTCATCTTTTGGTACACTATAAGTTATCTCTTGATTATTTCCATTTTTATCTACAAAACTATATTTATAATCAGTAAATACACTATCAGAGTTTTCAATTGTTTCTTGATTTTCAACATATACAGCTTTAGTATCAATATAATCTTTTGCTTTAATAGTTTGTTTAATAATAGCAAAATCAAATAACGTAAATACTAATAAAATAACTATAATTATTCCAATAATAACTCTTTTAAATATTAATTGTATTTTATCTACAATCTCTACTGCTTTTTGAGTAGTTTCTTCTATCTTACGTTGAGTTTCAATATCTATTGGTTGTGATTCATTATTATTGATATTGTTAATATTAGGTTTTTTAATTGCTACTACTATAATAACACCAGCAACAATTAAACAAATAATTCCAGCAGTTTTACCTGTAGACTTTTCATATTGAGTTTTACATTTTGAAGGATCTTTAGAGTCATAATAAACTGTCTTTTTACTTTCACTTGGATAACTTGAACTTCCTACTTTTGCTTTACAAGTATACTCTTGATCATTTACTCTGTAATAATAAATTGGATAATAAGTACTTCCATCACTATCATAACTTTCATTTGGATCTATTTGATAAGCATCTACTTGACTATCATACTTATCAGTATTACCTGATATAAAAGTTAAATATATTCCTAAACCACCAAATATTGCAATAACAAGTATTAGTATTAAGTTTTCTTTTTTCATTAAAATCACCTCTATAATTATAGTAGTATTTTATCATCTTTTAACTATTTAAAGTATTATTTTCTTGTATATCTTTCTCTTTACTAATAAATAGCTTTTCATTTAATTTTCCCTTTATTATAGTTT
>OCVV011260873.1_pt1 | contig 16229 bp, 11 predicted proteins | sample 1539721 | NCBI WGS metagenome assembly OCVV01 (sample SAMN02144230, study PRJEB22623) | gut metagenome | biome: sheep rumen | host: Ovis aries | place: New Zealand
GACCATTCTCGCCGTTCTGGCCATTCTCTCCATTCTGACCGCCTTCGCCGCTCTGTCCACCTTCGCCGTTCTGACCATTCTGACCATTTTCGCCATTCTGACCATTCTCTCCATTCTGGCCATTCTCTCCATTCTGACCATTCTCGCCGTTCTGACCATTCTCGCCGTTCTGACCGTTTTCGCCGTTCTGATTATTCTCACCGTTCTGACCATTTTCGCCATTCTGACCATTTTCGCCGCTCTGACCATTCTCTCCGCTCTGACCATTCTGACCGTTTTCGCCGTTCTGGTTATTCTCGCCGTTCTGACCATTCTCGCCATTCTGACCGTTTTCACCATTCTGGTTACTTGCAACATTCTGGCTCTTTTGCTGATTCTCTGCCAATTGGGCTGCTTCCTGCAACTGCTGGCTGGCATTTCCACTTTTACCCTGGGAAAGCGATTCCAGCTTTTGGGATATATCCCCCAGCTTATAATCATATTTATTGCTGGCCTTCATAAACTCACTCATCGTAGAGGCATTTTCAAAGTCCTCCTTCGAGGTTTCAAGACTATCCATCATCTGCTGAAGTTCGTCCAGCTCCTCCTGTGTAAGCTCTCCCTGATCAATCTTGGATAGAGCCTCCATCATCTCCTTGACTTCCTTCTCTGCCTCCTTCGCCGCAAGCTTTGCCTCATGCATATCCTGCGCCAGCTTTCTGGCTTTCGTTGGATACATCAGCAGTATTCCACTTAAGATAAGAATAAGGATAGTCACCCCCAGTTTTACCCACGGAAAATCCGCCTTAAGCTTTATCATGCTTTCCTTCATTCTCAGGCTCCTCTCGGCATCCTGTCTCTGAAGAATAATAACCGGATCCGAATAATCCTGATTCTCATATGCCGTGATAATCTTCTCATCAAGACCGAAGCTGTCAATCATAAGAGCAGCTTCCACATTACCCTTTCTCTTCTTTATACCAATGATAAAGCCGGCTATAAGCGAAACCACCAGAGGAACAAGTGATATAGGAAATGCATAATACATAGGAACAAAAAGGCTTATAACGACAACAAGAAGGCCTATGACCGTCCCCCATAAAAAGGACGTAACGACAGACCTTCTCATTATCTTTGCATTCATCTTCATTCTTATACTATTTATAACATTTACTATATATTCCATATCAATAATTAATACTTAGAAACCACGTCCTTCTATTATCACTCTATATCTTGCTTTAATCTACTTTCTTCCCGGTCTTATCTTTTTAGCAGCTATAAATATCGCAAGTGCAGCAATACCAAGCTGAAAAATGCTTGATATGATCAGCCATACATTTGTCTTAAACAGAAAAGTCCAGAAGCCATTAAAGGAAGAATTATAATAAAACAGATCAATCAGATCCTCTCCTCCCAGTTTGCTGATAAAGAACAGGATAAAGCTGGTAACCGGATTGATAAGCTGTCCCAGCATAAGCACCGGAAGATCATCGATATCACTAAAAACTATTGATACTATAACCATTGGCAGATAACAGCCACCATAAATGATTCCATATATTACATATGACATTATTATAGCCGGTATAGATTTCTTACAAAATGCCGAGCACATAGTTCCAATGCTTCCTGACATTATGGCAAAAACAAATGCCATCAGTATATATTCCAGAAGGATCCACCAGGAAAGCCCTCCCATTATAAATGATGTAGCCATCAGAGGAATACTTGCTATAACAAATATCATAACCCTTATTACTGCAGAAGATACCTTACCTATAACTATCTGGGTAGGAGTTATAGTTGTCGTCAGCAGTACATCCAGTGTCCCCCTCTCTCTTTCACCTGAGATAGACGATGCTGTAATTATAGGAACTATGAGAGATATAATACATAACTGAGCCACACCTACAACAGGGAAAAATGCTACATATTCCTCATACATATCAACATTATTACGAATACCACTATAGCTTCCAATAGTTGACACCGCCAGCATGGTGATACAGAAGGCAAGCGCCAGCACTGCTTCGTAGGCAAAGAGTCCCCAGGAGTATTTCATGCTTCTGGATATAACCTTCATATCCTTTTTAACTATAGGATTTATCATTTTCTCCAACATACTTAGTTACCTCCGGTAATGTTCATGAATATCTGTTCCAGACTCTTCTCATCACGATGGAAGCCGGAAAGAATGACACCTCTGGAAATAAGATCATTAACCAGACGACATGCCATCATATCATCTGTCACACCGGCTATGATGACCTGATTTTCTCTGACAGATTCTATACGAATATTCTGATATTCCTGAAGAATCATGACAGCATTTTCTATTCCCTGATTAAAGGTAAGCACCAGTCTGCTGGTATCAGTTCCTATCTTAAGTATATCCTCCATCTTACCGGCACTGATTATCCTGCCATGACTCATGATTCCGATGGCATTACACATCTCAGATATATCTGCCAGAATATGTGAGCTGATAATGATAGTCTTTCCCATGGACTGAAGATTCATAAGAAGCTCCTTCATCTCAACTCTGGCTACAGGATCAAGTCCGGAGGACGGCTCATCCATCACCATAAGCTCAGGATTATGAAGAAGCGCTCTTGCTACGCATAGTCTCTGCTTCATACCTCTGGATAATGTATCAACATAGAAATCCTTTTTATCCTTAAGATTGACAAGATCAAGCAGATCATCTGAAATCTTCTGTATATCCCGATACAGCATCCCATTAAGGGAGCCGTAAAACTCCAGATATTCAGTTACCTTGAGATTATCATATACACCAAAGAAATCAGGAACATAGCCAATCGTCTTCTTAAATGCCTTCAGGTCTTTGCTGGAAGCCGGCTTAGCTGCTGTATTTACCGCAGTTATGCCATTTACAGTTACGGAGCCTGAGGTTGCCTGCAGGAGTCCGCAGATTATTCTTATAGTTGTCGTTTTGCCTGCTCCGTTTGGTCCAACAAATCCAAACAGATCCCCCTTTGGAACTCTTAGAGTAAGCCCCTGAACCGCTGGAAAACGACCATAGGTTTTATATAAATTGTTGATATATAACATTTAAACCTCCATACATGCCATTTCTATACATGCCAACCTAATACGCGCCTTTCTAATACGCGACTTTTCTATACGTACCTATCCTATACAAGCGCTTATTTATAATCATAGTAGCAGTTCCAGGATGCCTCATTTTCATTAGTAACACCCTCTGTTTTTCTTACTCCTACCACTCTGACTCCGGTGGTGGTACTATAGATACTGTTATATGCAAGAGAAAGAGCCGCTATTTCTGATGCGTCATCATATTTTTTCTGTTTATAAGGAGTATTGGCATATTTTGAAAGGAAATCATTATAACCGGAATAATATGAAGTATTAACAAAGTTACTCATATCGATATCTATAACTTCATCCTTTTTCACATCCTCCACCAGGGTAGAATGTGAATCGTCAAAGATCAGCACATAGTCAAAATCCATGCCGGTATTATTTTTAACAGTACCCTTTATCTGAATACCGGAAGATGTTCCGTAATAGTCGTCATAATCATAATCAAGGTCTTGCTCTTCATCATAATCATAGCCCTGCTCATCATAGTCATAATCAATTTCAAATGAACTCTGGACACCGGGATAAGAAAACAGACTAAAGCATGTCATGTCAAAGGTACTGTCAGGCGTATAAGCAAGCTTTATTCCATCAGCTTCATTTTTGATACTTGCCTGCTGTTTCTGACTACTGGAATAATTATAATCCGTGCTGATCGTAGCCGACTCAAAATCTCCGGTTGCCTTTACGGACCATGTTTCCGGAGATGGATGATAACCAAAAACATAGGTATTTGCTTCTCCGGACGAAAGGTCCTGCACTCTTACTGACTTAAGAGTAAGTCCCTTTACTCTTACTCCAAGACTAATGAGGACAATAAATATAACAAACAGCAATGAGACAGCCGGTATAACTATCCACATCTTTTCCCGCTGGTTCATAGCCTTTAATATGAGATATATAACAGGTCCTACAAGGGCAACATATACCACGATCAGAAATACCAGAAATCCACCGCCTGTTTTGGCAGGCTTTTCCATATAGGCTTCAATATTCGACAAAACATAGTCTGAGATATAATTTGTACCGCCATGATTATTGTACTTGCTGATATTAGAAAACGCGGCGGTATAGATTGCAATCATATCATCCGTCACCTGAACTCCGGAGCCGTCATTTATATTATACAAATCCTCAAGATCTATCATGATAAATGTAAATGTACCACTGCCTACATTTTTATAATATGCTATCTCATTTACATAATTATAGGTAGAGTCATATTCCTGAGAAGTCGCAAATGCCATTGGAACCAGTATTTCATCATTACTGTTTTCTGTATAAAATGCAGATTCAATGACCTCTATCTTACCAAGATCATCATATATATCAAGCTTACCAGCCATTGTCTTGTTATAATTTTCCCCTGTTCCGACCAGAAGTGCACCGCCAGAGGCAACCCAGTTCTTAAGATTCTTAAGATCATCCTCAGATAGAGCACTTGTATCATAATCATTAATAATCAGCGCCGAACAGCTTTTCAGTTTCTCTGAAAATGTATCCGCACTCATCTCCTCTACACCGATAAAATAATCATAACCATTAATCATAACTGTATTTCCGGAAATATCCAGAAAAGAAATATTCTCCAGATTATCGGAAAGAACACCCACTTTAATAGTATGAGACATAGCTCCTAAAGCCTTACGGAACTTTTCCTCATATTCTTTACGATCCTTTTTATCATATATTTCAACTTCAACAGTCTCATTCGCATTTGTATTATTAACAGGAATTGTTACTGAATAGGTTTTTTCAGTAGCAGAAGGAATGGATATATCTACATCGTAGCCTATACTATTAGACGTGTCTGTTTTTACCAGCACTCTCGCATAGCCTGTAAAATCCTTCCCTTTGTTCATAATATCCAGGGACACAACATAGTTTCTGCCTGAAGCATCCAGCTCGGTATTTATTTCCGTCTCGAATCGATCCTTTGCTGCAGAAACATATGTATCAGGCAATATCATTACAAGCATTAGTAAAAGCACAGCAAAAACAGCCGCAGCCCACCTTTTTGATTTATACATTTTAACCTCCGATAAAAAAATCAAATCATTTCTTTCTCTGATTGTCTTTTGACACACCCTGATCAGTGTGTTATATTAGAGCCTGCGAGTAGGATGAACAATCGCGGGACTTTATAAGTCACGAGGAAAGTCCGGGCATCACAGGGCAGGATGCTGGATAACGTCCAGTTGAGGCAACTCACAGGAAAGTGCAACAGAAAATATACCGCCTGCTCCGGCAGGTAAGGGTGAAAAGGCGAGGTAAGAGCTCACCGCTTGTCTGGTGACAGATAAGGCATTGTAAACCCCATCCGATGCAAGACCAAGCAGTAGCGTCTGAAGGCGGCCCGCTGAGCTACAGGTAGGTTGCTCGAGCCTTGTAGTAATACAAGGTCTAGATAAATGATTGTTCCAGACAGAACCCGGCTTACAGTCTTACTCGCTTTTTTTATTTCATCTGTTTATACTTTGAAACATTATACTTTGAAACAGCCCCCGCCAATAAATTCTCTCATAAGTGAGTTGAGCGGAACCTGCTGAACATCTATTCCAAGGAAATAATCCAGAAACTTCAGAAGCCTCTTAGCCTCATAATAAGCATCCGAATCTCTGCTTACACCAAAGAGAAGCGGCTCAACAAACTGCTTTATTGCCGGAAGCTCATAGATGATAGCAGAGTTGAACATAACATCTGCTTCCTCCTGAAATGGGAATATGTTTTCCTCTTCTCCCCTCCTGACCGAAGGCCACATTAGTATAGTCCTTTCTGCCGAATGTCCCCTTGTCCTGGCATCCCGAACTATTCTTCTGAGAAGTCTCGTATCAGTGGTAGAGATACGATTATGCTCATCAAGATTGAGCTGTGTCAGAGCACTGATATATATCTTATAGCAGCTATCCTTGGGAATAGCCTTTGTAGATTCAGGATTCAGTGCATGTATTCCCTCCATTACAATCACATCCTCCGAACCAATCTTAAGCTTATTGCCATTATAGACTTTTTGACCGGTCAGAAAATCAAAGGTAGGCATATCTACCTCTTCTCCCCTGAGGGCTCTGCTCATCTTATCATCCAGAAGCTCCAGATCCATAGCTCTTATACTTTCAAAGTCCAGCTTTCCTTCAGCATCCAGCGGTGTTTCTGATCTCTCTTTGAAGAAGTTATCCATTGCTATAGGATGAGGAGTCTTACCATGAGCTCTAAGCTGTACGCTGAGTCTGTTGGAAAATGTTGTCTTTCCCGAAGACGAAGGACCTGCAATCAGAACCAGTCTCTTATCACCTTCAATTATCGCTTCAGCAATATCAGCAATCTGTTTTTCCATAAGGGCTTCCTGAACAAGTATCAGATCATTGGAATAACCAGCACATATTTTATTATTCAGTTCTCCCACTCCGGAGATATTCAGCTTCTCCCCCCAGTCTTCAGAACGTCTGAGAACCTTATATAATTTATTCGGAGCACTGTACTCCTTCTCAACCATCAGCGTCTTCATAGATGGAACCACCAGCACAAAACCATCATCATACTGAACGAGATCAAACCCTTTCAGGTAGCCTGTTGAGGGAAGCATATATCCATAAAAATAATCCCTGTAACCATCCAGACAATAGATATTGATCTTGGTGGTACGACGGTATTTGAGAAGCTTAACCTTATCAGGCAGATTACGTCTGGCAAATTCGTGGCTTATATCCCTGGTTGAATAAATACTTTTCTCAAAAGGGATATCCTGATCGATCATTTCCTGCATTCTGTTTTTTATCCTGTCCAGAAGCTCAGGAGTTATGACCGTCTCATCATCCTCCATTCTGCAGAAGAATCCTTTTCCAAGAGAATACAGAATCTTGATCCTGTAATCGCCTTCATCCTTTTTGAGAACGTCCTTTACAGCCTTCAGCATAAGAAGTATCAGGCTTCTCTTATACATATCATATCCAATAATACTATTCGTAGGAAGAAGCTTGATCTCACACTCCCTCTCTATCTTATCTCCAAGCTCTGCAAGTCTTCCACTTACAAATGCTCCGGCCATCTTATACTTTGAATCTGTATAATATGTATCTACCAAAGACTGAATAGTAGTACCTGCCTCTACTTCTATCTGATGCCTTTGCACTTCACCCTTAAAATCGGGTGATATTTCCAGTATTACCTTGATCATATTATCCATATAGTTTACCCCGCATACCCCATTTATCTGTTATTCCTAGGATTTATATATCACCTCAGCATATCTATCAGTCTTGCAAGCTCATGTATCTCTCTGTTCAGCTCTGCCATTCTGTTAATAACTGTATCTACTTCTCTTGATGAAAGATGACAATATACCTGATTTAATTTTTCAAGCCTTCCTTCGGCATAAGCTTTTAAAACTGATGATTTATTATCAATAAGTATCTTCCCATAAGTGTCATAGAAGCTTTCATCTGTTGCATCATTAGATAAGAAATCTGTTTTTTTATCCAGTTTTGCCTTAATGACATTATAGAACTTACCATCTTCAAGCAACATTTTTTCATCAATTATACTAAATCTGTTAATTCTAAGAAAATGTCTTACCTCGAAAATATCTGACTGCGGCGATAGAATCAGCTCATATCCATCATTCAGCTTACTAAGCCCCACCTTCAAAATATCCACTATGAGCATACCGCCCATACCGGATATAATAGCCGCATCTGTTTCATTTTCTTTCAATGCTGAAAATCCATCAGACAGTCTGGTTAATACCTTATCAGACACGCCATGCTGCAATATATTCTTCTCCGCCGACCTGAGAGGACCTTCATTTACATCCATTGCAAGTATGGTATCCGAGATTCCGGCATCTGCAAGATATATAGATATTAAAGCATGATCACAGCCGATATCGGCAACTCTCTTTCCGGGAGTTACCATATCGGCTATACACTTCATCCTTTTATTCAGATTAATCATTAATCAAGAAACTCCTTAAGCTTTTTGGAACGGATTGGATGTCTGAGCTTTCTAAGTGCCTTCGCCTCAATCTGTCTGATTCGCTCACGAGTAACATTAAACTCCTTACCAACTTCTTCAAGCGTTCTGGCTCTTCCATCTATAAGACCAAATCTGAGCTGAAGCACCTTACGTTCTCTGGTCGTCAGGGTATCAAGAACCTCATTCAACTGTTCCTTGAGTATGGTTGATGCAGCAGCTTCAGAAGGAGCCGGAACATCATCATCCGGAAGAAAGTCGCCCAGATGGCTGTCTTCCTCTTCACCTATAGGTGTTTCAAGAGAAACAGGTTCCTGTGATATCTTCTGTATCTCGCGCACTCTTTCAACCGGCATTCCCATCTCTTCTGCTATTTCATCCGGACTTGGCTCACGACCAAGCTCCTGGAGAAGCTGTCTGGATACTCTTGTAAGCTTATTTATGGTTTCTACCATATGAACAGGGATTCTGATAGTTCTCGCCTGATCCGCTATAGCTCTGGTGATAGCCTGTCTGATCCACCAGGTAGCATATGTAGAGAATTTATATCCCTTACGATAATCGAACTTCTCTACAGCCTTTATCAGACCCATATTTCCTTCCTGAATCAGATCCAGGAAAAGCATTCCACGACCTACATATCTTTTAGCTATACTTACTACCAGTCTGAGGTTTGCTTCAGCAAGCTGCTTCTTAGCCTCTTCGTCTCCCTCTTCCATCCTTTGGGCAAGCTCTATCTCCTCATCTGCAGTAAGAAGCTGAACCTTACCTATCTCCTTCAGATACATTCTGACAGGATCCTCAAGACTAAGTCCCTCAGGTACTGACATATCAATACTTTCAAGATCGATTTCCTCTTCCTCAGATGGATCAAAATCAATATCATCGTCCAGATCCACTTCTTCAGCTTCATCAGTACCAACCATCATGCCATTTTTTTCAGCAAGATCATAAGCCTTTGCCATGTATTCAGGTGTAAGAAGGGAAGACTGTACTCTCAGGCAGTCAATAATCTCGTCATCCAGGATATACTTATCCTTTTTCTTTTTCTTTCTCTGGATAAGATCCTTCATCTTCTTATCAAATATTTCATCCTTCTCAGCATCAGAAAGATTATCATCCCCTGCGTGGGACTCATCAACAAGAGACTCTTCATTCTCTTCTTCGGGCTCAAAGCCATCTTCCTCGAATCCCTCCGAATCAACAGAGTCAGCCGCAGGATCTATCATTATATCATTCATATCAGCAACATTATCCTCATCCTCTGCCGGGTCTGTCTTTTTCCTTGAAGCTCTTGACTTCTTTGGCTTCTGGGCAGTCTCATCAAGCTCCTGAGACTCAGCTTTTTTCGCCTTTGTCTTATTTGCAGATGCTTTCTTTGCAGCCTTAGTCTTTTTAGCTTCTGATTCCTCTTCTGTCTTAGCTGCCTCTTCAGCATTTACATCTGCAGCCGGTTCAGACTTTTTTCTGGTGCTCTTGGCGGTCTTCTTTTCAACCATTTCTTCTGCACCATTTTCTTCAGCTTTTTTTGACTTAGTGTTTTTTGTTGCCATAATTAAACCTCTTTTCTACTATAATTCTATGACTATATCTTAACGTCCCGGCAGATTATCCTGCCATGACAGAAGTCAACATATGTACGTAGTGTCCATGCTACGATGCGAGTATCAAAAGTGTCTTCAGACACTATATGATATATGGACTATCAAAACTCTTCAGTTCCTGCAATCTACAGATTGATACGAAGCCTTCTCAGCTCAGCCTTCTGCTTAGCCAGCTCTATACGATTAGTAGTTTCCTCTGATCTAAGTGCCTTATCAATATTATTAGTCTTTATCTTAATAATAATATCCGTCAGAATCCTCTCTCTCATTGAAGGTGTAGTATCAAATTCAAACTCCTTGGTAAATATCTCGCTAACCTTTTCCTGAGCCTCCGCATCCTCGAAGCTGCTGAGTATCGCAGCCGGAGTAACACTTCCGGTTTCTCTGTACTGGGCAAATATCTTACCTGCCACGTCCTTTACTATACCCTCTGTGAAGTCACTCTCTGATATATATCTGCTCAGCTTTTCAAAAAGCTCCTGATTATTTACCATTAGCGTCAGAAGATATTTCTCATTTTCTTCGGCAGGATTAGCCTCTGCTTTTTCATTACTTCTAAGCCTTCTGGTATTATCCACTACCTCAGGATCGTTATAGTCACCAAGTCCCTCCTGTGCAAGTCCTGCAAGCCCTACCTCAGTAACTATCCTCTTAAGCTCATCTTTATTCAGGAAATATTTAGATGCTACAGTTTCTATATAATTTGTTCTTTCTGTTATATCAGATATTCCCGACAGAAGCCTTCCTGCCGCCTTCATAAATGCAGTTTTCTCTTCCGGGTTATTCAGATCATAATCGGAAACTATATGTTCTATCTCAAATATGCGTCCTGTCAGAGCATTCTTCACTCTGTCCTCAAAGGCATCAACGCCCATATTCTTGATAAATTCATCAGGATCCTTATAAGGTCTCAGGTCTATAACCTTCTGTTTCATGTCCAGCCGTCTCAGAATTCCTATAGCTCTCATAGCGGCCTTTGTTCCGGCATCATCACTGTCATAAGCAAGATATACATCGGTGGTATATCTTTTTATAAGCCCCGCCTGACCTTCTGTAAAGGCTGTTCCCAGAGATGCTACAGCATTATCAAAGCCTGCCTGATGCATAGCTATGACATCCATGTAACCCTCGCAGAGTATGATGCCCTTTCTCTTTGAATGCTTTGCCCTGTTCATGGCAAATAGCATCCTGCCTTTATTAAAGACCTCTGTTTCTCTGGTATTCAGATACTTAGGTGTTCCATCATCAAGCACCCTTCCGCCGAAGCCTACCACATTGTCACTCAGATCAAGTATCGGAACCATAACTCTGTTATAGAACTGATCCTGAGCTCCACGCCTTTCATCATATCTGACAAGCCCGGCAGACCTGATCTCATCATCAGTATATCCTCGACCTTTCAGGTATTTGTATAGGTCATCACTATATATATCTGCAAAGCCCATAGCAAAACCATTTATGGTTTCATCAGTATAGCCTCTTTTTTTCAGATACTCATAGCCCGCCTGACCACGGTCTGTTTTAAGAAGCAGATGATAGAAATAAGCCGCCGCGCTTCTGTTTACCTTAAACAGTCTCTCTTTTCTGGACCTTTTTTTCATATCTTCTTCACTGAGCTGTTCCTCAGGAAGCTGAACACCCGCTCTCTTTGCCAGATACTGAATTGCTTCCGGAAATGTCATATTTTCATATTTCATGATAAATGTATAAACATTTCCACCTACTCCACATCCAAAGCAGTGATACATCTGCTTCTCCCTGCTGACTACAAAGGACGGAGTCTTTTCATTATGAAACGGACAGCAGCACTTATAGGATGTACCTGCCCTTTTTAAACCGGTATATTCAGATATAACATCTACGATATCATTTCTGGTTCTTACATCTTCAACCAGTTCATCGCTGTAATACATTATCAGTTTTCCTCCCTTTACAAAACTATACAATAAAGTATAGCTCGCAAATAATTGGATTACACCCCTTTAATAAAATAATGGAACGCCAGGCTAATATATACTCCAGGCATGAGGTATATAGATACTCTGGAACAGCTCGACTGCATAGTTATCCGTCATTCCGGCAATATAGTCACAGACGACAGTTACTTCATCCTCACCATTTACTATACCTTCATAATATTCTTCCGGAAGCCTGGTATGATCCTCCATATAATAATTATATAAAAGCTTTATTATCTCAGCCGCCTTGGATTCTTCCTTTTTTACTGTGTGGTTGGTATAAAGCACCTCGAACATATATTTACGAAGCGTAAGCAATGCATTCCAGTATTTCCCTGACATCATAGCCCTGGGACTGTTCTGTGAATTTTCCACTATATTATGGATCATACGGTCTATACGCTCTCTGGTACTATTACCCAGTACATTCGTACACTCCTTAGGAAGACTGCTCTCCTTCATTATTCCTGCACGTATGCCATCATCTATATCATGACTTATATAGGCAATCTTATCTGATATCCTTACCACATCTCCTTCCAGAGTTGCAGGCGTAAGACTTGTCTTATGATTTCTGATACCATCCCTGACCTCCCAGGTAAGATTCAGACCTTTCCCTCCGTTTTCCAGTTTTTCAACCACACGTACGCCATGCTCATTATGTGAAAACTGCCTTCCGCTTATCTGACTCAGTGTTCTCTCCCCTACATGTCCAAAGGGTGTATGACCTATGTCGTGAGCCAGCGCTATTGCTTCTGTCAGCTCTTCATTACATCTGATGGCCTTTGCTATACTTCTGGCAATCTGGGAAACCTCCAGAGTGTGTGTAAGACGTGTCCTGTAATGATCCCCATATGGTGCCAGAAAAACCTGCGTCTTATGCTTAAGTCTTCTGAAGGACTTGCTATGGAGAACCCTGTCCCTGTCTCTCTGGTAGGCAGTTCTTATATCGCTTTCTTCCTCAGGAACATCCCGACCTCTGGAAGCGTCACTAAAAGAAGCATACTTACTAAGTAAACTATGCTCCTCTTTTTCAAACATTTCCCTGATATTCATTTCTGCCTCCCCAAATATAAGAACCTCACTATTCTGCACATTCAGATGTGACAAAGGGACTGTCCCCATGTCACTTCTGAGTGCGTCCATTTTATTATTCTTTAAGAAAGTCAAAAACCCTTTTTTTTATTCAGGAAAATAATATGGCATTTATAAATAGTATCAAGTATAATATAGTAATTGTTCAGGTCATGCAATCACTGAATCCGGGGGTTCTTTGAAAAGCTCCTGTTCAGCCGGACGGAGGTTCTTTGAAAAGCTCCTGTTCAGCCGGATGCAGACTCTGAAAAGCAAAATAATTATTTAAAGGAAAATGTCACGTGAGTAATAATAACAATACTGATAATACAGAAAAAAATGTAATCGACAAAGAAACTAATAACAGCTCCTATGTTCCTGATATTACCACTCAGGAAAAAATAGCAAATGAGCATAGTGAAGAACCTAAAGAAAAGCCCACCAGAGCGCAGAAGTTCTTCAGACTGCTGGACAAATTCGGGGATCTGTTCTTCCTGAACATGTATTTTACTCTGACCTGTATTCCTATAATTACAATAGGAGCTGCATTTACTGCTTTATATACAGTAACGAACAAGATGGTAAAGGATGAGGAGGGACCCGTCAGACAGGAATACTTCAAAGCCTTTAAGGCAAACTTTAAACCCGCAACTATAGTATGGATGATAGACTTAGTATATATCATACTTATGTATATTCAATACGTATATATGGCACTAAATGACAACGAAGCCGCAAAAATCATACTGGTGGTTCTGGGATTTGAGTTTATACTTTTTGCTTTTGCCTTCCCGCTTCAGTTTCCGGTTATTGCCAGATATGAAAACACAGTTGGTAATTATCTGAAGAACTCACTTGTACTGGCAATCGCAAACCTCAGTGTATGGTTCAGAACCTTCTTCATATGGGTATTTCCGGTTGTTTTATATTATCTTAGACCCAACTACTTAGTTTACACCTGGTTCTTATGGCTTCTGGTACTTACAGCATTATGGGCATATATATGTTCCATGTTTTATGAAAAGTTCTATCAAAAGCTGGAGAATCCACAGTAACTATTAGTCATCCTCTGTATAGCAGGGGATGATTTTTTTATTATAATATAACGCCTCATATATTGAAGCTTATTGTAGGTCATGCCACGGATGATCTTACAGAAAGAGTATATACTCATAGAAGTATAGATACGTTAAAAAAAGAAATAGAAAAGATTACAATATAAGCAAAAACAGAGGCGCTTATGTGAACGCCTCTGTTTTAGTATCTGAATACTTATATTCGTTATTAACCCTTTACGGCACCTACTGTCATACCAGCAACAATATTCTTAGCCATGAAGATATAAACCACGATAACAGGCAGTATCGCCAGTGCTATGAACATATAAACCTGTCCCATATCAAACTTAAGGAAGTCTGCGGAACGAAGTGTTGCTATAAGGATAGGAAGAGTTTTCTTACTATCTGACTTAAGTACCAGAGCAGGAGTGAAGTAATTATTCCAGCTTGTAACGAAGGAGAAGATAGCCTGAACAGCGATAGCCGGCTTCATAAGTGGAAGTGCTATCCTGTTGAATATCAGAAATTCTCCGGCTCCATCGATACGTGCTGACTCCATCAGCTCCAGAGGGATATTTGCCTCCATATATTGCTTCATATAGAAGAATACTGCAGGCGCTGCAATCGCCGGAACAATAAGAGGAATAAAGGAATCCATCAGATTGATCTTTCTCAGCATGTTGATGAATCCAAGAGCAGTAACCTGTGTAGGAATCATCATGATTGCAAGAATAAATGTAAACATAAACTTCTTCAACTTGAAATCATATGCATGTATAGCAAACGCTGTCATTGTTGAGAAGTATGTACTAAGTCCGGCTGTGCAAAGAGAAATAATCAGACTATTTAAAAGTCCTCTAACAATAGGGAGGTTACTATTATGGAACAAACTGTATATATTTTTTCCAAGATATCCACCAGGGATAAGTGTAAAACCTCTCTTAAGTGCTGCATTAGATCTGGTAGCATTAATAAAAAGTACATAGAACCAAAACAGACACATTATAGTAATTATAATGAGGACTACATAAGCGATAACTCGTCTGGTATGGATAGCCACACCGGATGTTTTCTTTTCTTCCATGTCACGTCCTCCTTACTTTTGTGATGACTGATTAAACTTAAATACTATAAGACTAAGAATACCAGTTATAATGAACAGCATAACCGAAAGTGCACCACCCATACCATAGTTCTTACTATACAGATGCTTATTCAGGAACATAATCAGTGTAAGAGTTGTTCTGGTAGGACTACCCTCACCATTAGTAAGTATCTGAGGTACGTCGAACATCTGAAGACCACCGATAAGAGATGTAATCATAACAAATATAAGGATAGGTCTTAAGATAGGAAGTGTAATTCGGAAAAATATCTGTGTAGATGTAGCACCATCAACCTCTGCTGCTTCATAGTATGATGTATCGATACCAAGCATACCGGCAAGAAGAAGTATGGTAGTATTACCAAACCACATAAGGAAGTTCATAAACGCAACAAGCCATCTTGCACTAGATGTATGAGAAAGGAACTTATATGGCTCACTGATGAGATGCATATTCATCAGCATTGAGTTGATAGGACCTGAATCTGAGAAAAGTGCAAAGAACAGCATGGCAAATGCTGATGCCATAATAAGGTTTGGCAGATAGATAACTGACTGGAAGAATGGACGACCCTTCAGACGAAGTGATGGATCTGAGAACCATGCAGCCAGTAAAAGCGATACTACAATCTGTGGAATGAAGCCCATGATCCACATTATCATAGTATTAGCAAAATATTTAAAAATCTCACCGCCGGTAAACAGTGATTTGTAATTTGCAAGTCCAATAAATGTTGGTCCAACTTCGGTAAGACCGTTTTTGAAGTAATGTTCAAAGAAACTGTTGTATATTGTAGAAACCAGCGGAACAAGCTGGAATGCAATGAATACTACAACAAAAGGAATTAAGAAGAAATACCCCCAACGGTTAAAGCGAACAACATTTCCGTTTTTCTTATTCATTCTGCTACCTCCGCTCTACCTGAATTTGATAGTGTATGTTTTAGGTTTAAAAGTATTACTGTTTAAGTCAATTAAAGCGTGCCTCTCGGTATGCCCAAGGAGGCACGCATTAATTTTATTGATTACATTTTAGGTCTGTGAAGACCCTCTCAGCAATAGCTCAGAATGAACCTTAGTGTGTAAGCTCTGGATACTTCTCTGATACTGACTGATAGAAAGCATCAAGTGCTTCTTCATATGTCTTGTGGTTGCCTTCGAAGTAATCCTTCATAGCTGCCTGGAATGACTCTGTACATCCCTGATCATACTCAGAAATGTTAGACTTGTCGATCTTGTCAGCTCCTGCACAGAACATATCAAGTGCATTCTGTCCACCAAGTACAGCATCGCCGTAGCTTGTATCAGCTGCCATAGCTTCCATAGCTGGCTTGTTGTTAACGAAGTCGTTATCATC
>OCVV011332584.1_pt1 | contig 16221 bp, 18 predicted proteins | sample 1539721 | NCBI WGS metagenome assembly OCVV01 (sample SAMN02144230, study PRJEB22623) | gut metagenome | biome: sheep rumen | host: Ovis aries | place: New Zealand
TGCTTCTGATGAAGAATCAACAGGCAAAAGTAAAAAATCAGGAGGTCAAAAGAAATGAAAAAAATATTGCTCGCAGGCGGAGCAGGCTATATAGGTTCTCATACCGCTGTTGAACTGTTAAATTCAGGCTATGAGGTTATTATCGCAGATAACTACTCTAACAGTTGCCCCGAAGCTGTAAGGCGTGTTGAGGAAATTACAGGAAAATCCATAAAGACCTATGAGGTAGATATAAGAGACAGACAGAAACTCGAAAATGTTTTCACGGAAAATCAGATTGATGCCGTTATACATTTTGCAGGTCTTAAAGCTGTCGGCGAATCTGTCGAAAAACCTGTCCTCTATTACAGAAATAATATTGACACTACTCTTTCCCTTCTCGAATGTATGGAGAAATTCAACGTAAACAATATAATTTTCTCATCAAGTGCAACTGTCTACGGAGAAGAAAATCCCGTCCCCTATACCGAAGATATGAAAAGAGGTACTTGTACAAATCCGTATGGCTGGACTAAGGTTATGATGGAACAGATTCTCGAAGATACTGCAAAGGCAAATGAAAATATCTCTGTCGTACTTCTCAGATATTTCAACCCCATAGGCGCACATGAATCAGGAAGAATCGGTGAAGACCCCAAAGATATTCCGAATAATCTTATGCCGTTTGTTTCGCAGGTCGCTGTCGGAAAACGTGAAAAACTTACCATATTCGGCAGAGATTACAATACTCCTGACGGAACTTGCACCCGTGACTATATTCACGTTGTTGACCTCGCTAAAGGTCATGTTAAGGCTGTTGAATATATTTTCAGCCATAAAGGTACTGAAATTTTTAACCTCGGCACGGGTACTCCTTACAGTGTTACTGAAATAGTTGAAACTTTTGAAAAAGTAAACAATATCAAAGTAAATTACGTTTACGGAGACAGGCGTGCAGGCGACCTCCCTGAATGCTATGCAAATGCTGACAAGGCTCTGAAAATACTTGGCTGGAAAACTGAAAAAACTCTTGCTGATATGTGCCGTGATTCGTGGAACTGGCAGAAAAATAATCCTGACGGTTACAGAAAAGTATAAAAAACAAAGCCCGAAATTTTATTTCGGGCTTTTGTATTATTAAAGCATTGATGCTCTGAGTTCTTCTGCGGAAAGCTTTGAAAGATATGCGGGCGGAATGTCAAATGCCGTCTTACAGCCTGTTGCGCCCTCGTTTTTAAGTCTGTTCAATGCTCTTGCAAAACAAATCAAAACGCTTGCGGTAAATTCGGGATTTGATTCAAGTTTGAGGGAATATTCTATCATCTGGTGAGTTTTTTCACCGTCACCTGTCAGACCGCTTCTCATTACAAAACCACCATGCGGCATTTTATTGTGAACTGCATCAAATTCTTCCTCTGATATGAAATTTACAGTTGTATCATATTCATCGAAATAATTTTTCATGGTCTTGATAGTTTCTTCAATTTTTTTCAAATCTGCGCCTTCTTCGGGAACTACCCAGCATTCTCTGAGGTGTTTCTGACGGGTAGTGAGTTCAGGCTGACTTCCTGAGCGTACAGCTTCCATAGCGGATTCAATCGGAACTGTATACTGTATTCCTCTCTTTACGCCCTCTACTCTGCGGATAGCATCTGAATGACCCTGACTTACGCCCTTGCCCCAGAAAGTATAGCTTTTGCCGTTGGGGAGAATAGATTCGGCATAAAGTCTGTTGAGTGAGAAAAGACCGGGGTCCCAGCCGAGAGATATAAATGCAAGGTGATTGTTTTCTTTTGCAGCCTTGTCAACATTTGCGAAATGTTCGGGGATTCTCGCATGAGTGTCAAAGCTGTCGATAACGTTGAAATATTTTGCAAGTTCAGGAGTTTGTTTCGGGAGGTCTGTTGCACTTCCTCCGCAGATTATCATAACGTCAATATCATCTGTCATATTTTCAGCATCATCAAGTCTGAAAACCTTTGCACCCTCAGTGAGAGGTTTCACAGAAGCAGGGTCACGTCTTGTAAAAATTCCTGCGAGTTCCATGTCGTCATTCTGTCTGATTGCGAGTTCAACACCTTTTCCGAGGTTGCCGTAACCTGCAATACCTATTCTTACCTTGTTCATTTTTTAACACTCCTTATTTGATATTATTTAAAATGGGTGTAGTCCCCTGTATTTACAGCACAAGATTTTTATTTCTTATTGAAATAAAGACGTATATCTTTACTTCTGTAAGTGTCCATGTCACGGAATCCGACCTCCGCAAAGCCTCTGTCCTCATACCATGAAATCCCTGTAAATGATGTAAAATCCTCATAGCAGGTGCGGTCAATGCATGAATCAGCAAATTCTCCGCAGATATTTCCGTCATTATCCCTGACTTTGTACATACAATAATGAAGTACGTCTCCTTTTTGTTTCCCTACAAAATATTTTCCTGACGGAGAAAAAGATTTTACATAAGCGTCATAATTTTCGCCGTCCTTTGTCACGGAAATAATTTCGTTCATGATTTAATCCTCTTGTTACCATGTATAGCATAAATATATATGATAAACTCCGTCATCTGAATACCTGAATATTCTCCCGACTACATCATAATCTTCATGATTTCTTTTGATATTGTAATGAAAATGTGCGGTAAATGAATTTTCAATCTGACTGTTTGTTACCTCAAAATTTTCCACTTCATAATTTATATTTCTTTTGAGAAATCTTTCATAATCATCAGTTTTTATTTCAAGTTCTTCTGAATTGTCATCAAGCCAGTAAGAGGGAGTATGCGTATATTTTACAAGTTCAATATCATCCATTACAGTTATACCGAACTGTTTCTCCATATCCGATATTAAACTTTCATTGAAATTAGTTTTTGTTGTCGGAGAACCCGAACATTGAAAGAGTATCGCAAGGAGAATGATTAATCCGATAACCATAAGGAAAAACGTTATTAATATCTTGAAAAATGCAAGTATACAGCCTTTACCTTCAGATGTCAGATTTTCTTCATTCATATAAGCATCTGCATATCATAAAGACCCGCAGGCTTATCTTTCAGAAATACAGCGGCTTTTACCGAACCCTCTGCAAATACAGTCTTTGATGCAGCAGAATGTGAAAGTGTGATAACCTCGTCATTTCCTGCGAATATAACATCATGTTCACCAACGATAGTACCGCCTCTTATAGCGTGCATACCAATTTCGGATTTTTCACGTTTCTGACGGCGTGAATGTCTGTCATAGACATAATGTTTTGAATTGTCGAGAGTTTCATTTATGGCATTTGCGAGCATGATAGCCGTACCGCTGGGGGCATCAATTTTCTGGTTGTGATGTTTTTCAACAATTTCAATATCAAATCTGTCACCGAGGACTTCTGCGGCTTTTTTCGCAAGATTTACAAGCAGATTTATACCTACTGACATATTGAAAGTGAAAAATACAGGTATCTGATTTGCGGCATTTTTAATCTGCTGAATCTGTTCATCGCTGTAACCTGTTGAGGCTATCACGAGGGGAGTACCTGTCGAAAGGCAGTATTCAAGCAGTCCGTCCAGTGATGCAGGATTTGAGAAATCTATTATAACATCAGGCTTTTCGGGGAGCTGAGAGGGCTTTTCAACTATCGGGAAATCAGCGTACTGATTTGTATAAATATCTATTCCTGCGATAACCTTGCAGTTATCACGCTCCTGAATACAGTTGTAAACGGTTTTTCCCATTTTTCCGTTTGCACCGCAGATAGCAATATTAGTCATTTAAACCTCCTATTTAAAATCGTCAAATTTGCGCTTTTAGAGCCTTGCCTATTCATTCACTCCACTTCGTTCCGTTCATTCATACGGCAAGAGCGCAAATTTTCCTCTGATTTAAAATCGTCAAATTTGCGCTTTTAGAGCCTTGCCTATTCATTCACTCCACTTCATTCCGTTCATTCATACGGCAAGAGCGCAAATTTTCCTCTGATTTATATAAGTCCGTGTTTTTTAAGGCTTTCCCTTAAAATCTCCTTGTGTTCGTCAGTCATTTCGCAAAGCGGCATACGGCACGGACCTGCCTTGAAACCTGTCATGTTCATAGCTTCTTTTGCAGGAATAGGATTTACTTCAATGAATAAATTATTTATCAAATCGAGATATTCAATCTGTAATTTTGTAGCCTCTGCGAAATTGTTGTCAAGGCAATACTGAACCATATCATGCATCTGTTTCGGAATTATATGTGATGCTACCGAGATAACACCTTTTCCGCCGAGAGACATGAGCGGTACTACCATATCATCATTACCGCTGTAAACGTCAATGTTATCGCCACATTCTGCGATAAGTTTAGCGACATAGCTTATATTTCCGCTTGCCTCTTTGATAGCGGCAATATTTTTATGTTCAGCGAGTTTCTTAACGGTTGCAACTTCCATATTAACGCCTGTTCTTCCGGGGATATTGTAGAGTATTATCGGGATATTGACAGCATCGGCAATAGCAGTAAAATGCATTACAAGACCTTTCTGAGTAGTTTTGTTGTAGTAGGGAGTCACGAGGAGAAGTCCGTCAACGCCTGCCGCCTCAGCTTCTTTTGAGAGGTCAATTGCATATTTTGTATCGTTGCTGCCCGTACCTGCGATAACAGGGATTCTGCCTGCGGTTTTCTTTACAGCATACCTGATACATTCGATATGTTCCTCATCTGTCATGGTAGATGCTTCGCCAGTTGTACCGCAGATAACGATAGCATCTGTATGGTTTGCAATCTGTGTTTCTATGAGTTCACCGAGAGCATCATAATTGATTGAGCCGTCATCATTCATGGGAGTGATAATTGCGACAGCCGCACCCGTAAAAATAGTATTTTTCATAGCTGTTTGTTCCTTTCATAAAGATTATTTAATTTTTTTAGCTTCCATGTGCAGTCGTCCCCATAATTCGTCTTTATAGCGGAATGCCTGAGCATCACAGGAGATTTTTCTGAAACCTGCATTCGTATAACATTTTATTGCAGCTTTATTGCAGTCAAAAACACAAAGTCTGACAGTATCAACCTCTCCGAGGGAAAATTCAATATCTTTGATTAAAGATATCAGTTTAGTACCAAAACCTTTTCCACGGATTTGAGGAGCAGTTACAACAAACTTAATCATACTTTCATTTTTAATCGTATCCAAAGAAACGCAATAAAAACCTATTTGTCTGCCTTCATCGGATTCGGCTATATATGCTGTATTGTTGTAATCAGATTTTTCTTTTGCAAGAAGTATATTAAAATTTTCTTCTGTCAGCGGGTACTGCACACGGAAAGCACACCACATAGCGTGTGTACGTTTATCTGATATCCAGCTTTTCAGCACTTCAAAATCCTGTGACGGTATATATTGTCTTATTCTCATAATTCCGCATTCCGAATTTCTAATTCCGAATTAATCAAAGTAGCCCTTTGCTGCGAGGAGTTCAGCGAGGAGTACACCGCCGCCTGCTGCACCTCTCAATGTATTGTGTGAAAGGCATACGAATTTATAGTCATACTGTGTATCTTCTCTTAAACGACCTGTTGAAACAGCCATGCCGTTTTCGAGATTTCTGTCGAGTTTAGCCTGCGGACGGTCATTTTCTTCAAAATAGTGGATAAACTGCTTAGGTGCGCTGGGGAGGTTGAGTTCCTGCGGAACACCGCTGAAATCTTTCCAGAGCTGTAAAATTTCTTCTTTGGAGGGCTTATTCTCAAAGCTTACAAATACAGCGGCAGTATGACCGTCCGAAACGGGTACACGGAGGCACTGAGTTGTAATCTGGGGAGACTGAGCCTTAACGATTTCATTCCCCTTGATTTCACCCCATACTTTGAGGGGTTCCTGTTCGGATTTTTCTTCTTCACCGCCGATATAGGGGATAAGGTTATCAATCATTTCGGGCCATGTTTCAAAATTCTTTCCTGCACCTGAGATAGCCTGATATGTGCAGGCGAGGACTTTTGTTATGCCGAATTTTCTGAGGGGGTGAAGTGCGGGAACATAGCTCTGTATTGAGCAGTTTGACTTTACAGCGATAAATCCTCTTTTTGTGCCAAGGCGTTCTCTCTGAGCCTTGATTATTTCGATATGGTCGGGATTGATTTCAGGCACTACCATGGGGACATCGGGAGTGAATCTGTGGGCGGAGTTATTGGAAACTATGGGACACTCAGCCTTTGCATATTTTTCTTCAAGGGCTTTAATCTCATCTTTTTTCATATCAACGGCGCAGAAGCAGAAATCAACCTGCTGTGCGATTTTCTCGATATCAGCCGTAGCATCGAGGAGAATCATATTTTTCATACTTTCGGGCATGGGGACAGTCATTTTCCAGCGGCTGCCTGCTGCCTGTTCATAAGTCTGACCTGCACTTCTGGGAGAAGCGGCGAGAACCTTTACATTAAACCACGGGTGATTTTCGAGAAGAATTGCAAATCTCTGTCCAACCATGCCCGTAGCTCCGATAATTCCGACATTGTACTGTTTCATAATTCATACTCCTTATATAAAAATTTCATAAAAAATAAGAAAACCGGTTGCAAACCGGCTCATCATACGGTATAATAGAAATACTGACATATCTTTATAAGTTATGCCGATAGCTCTCCATCACATATGATGACAGCCGCATATCTGTTAAACATACAGCCGATACGGAATTTACCAAAGACCGTATCTCGGCAGCCTTGCCTTTTGCAGTGTTTCGCTGAACGGGTCGTTCTCCGCACTGTTACTCATCGCAGCCGCACCTCTACCTGTTTATATAATATCACTTAATTGCTGATATGTCAATATCTTTTTTGAAAATAAAAAAATTAATATAAGGAGCAGACAAATGGAATTATTGAAATCTGATTTTTATTATGACCTGCCTGAGGAATTGATAGCCCAGACACCGATTGAGCCGAGAAATGCATCACGCATGATGTGTGTTGACAGGAAAAGCGGTGAGATTGTTCATGACCACTTCTATAATCTATGCAGATACCTCAAAGAGGGTGACTTGCTTGTTATGAATGATTCAAGGGTTATACCTGCGAGACTTTACGGTGAAAAAATCGGGAACGGCACTTTTATAGAATTTCTTCTTCTTGAACAGAAAGGCGACAAGATATGGGATATAATCTGCCGTCCCGCCAAAAAAGCCAAAGTCGGCACTAAATTTTCCTTTGGTGACGGAAGGCTTGTTGCGGAGGTTCTTGAAGTCAAAGATGACGGAAACAGAATCGTTAAATTTGAATGTGAGGGAAATTTCTTCACAGCCCTTGAAGATGTCGGACAGATGCCGCTTCCGCCTTACATAAAGGAAAAACTTCAGGATAAGGAACGCTATCAGACAGTATATTCCAATGAACTCGGCTCGGCAGCCGCTCCCACGGCAGGTCTGCACTTCACAACGGATATGCTTGACGATTTGCGCTCAAAGGGTATAAAAACCGCCTTTGTTACACTTCATGTGGGACTTGGTACTTTCAGACCCGTTAAGGAGGATAATGTTTTAAATCATAAAATGCACAGCGAACACTATTTTCTTCCGCAGAAAACAGCCGATTTAATCAACGAGACAAAGAAAAACGGAGGGCGTGTAATAGCTGTCGGCACTACCGCCTGCCGTACTCTTGAAAGCGTTGCAACATTTTACGGTGATATTTCGGAACGTGAGGGCTATACTGATATTTTCATCTATCCGTCATATAAATTCAAATGCATTGACGGACTTATAACAAATTTTCATCTGCCTGAAAGTACACTCATAATGCTTGTCTCGGCATTTATGGGATATGAAAATACCATGAATGCATACAAAACCGCCGTGAATGAAAAATACAGATTTTTCAGTTTCGGTGATTCCATGTGCATACTTTAAGGGGGGATAAATAATAAATAAATTTTCAGAATGTCGTAAAACAAATATAATTACAGCTTGGATAAATAAAGACATAAAAAGGGGAATTTTGATATGAATACTTTAACATTTTTTGAAGGACTTATTAACTCTAAAAAATCACCTATTGTCATTTGTGACATTGATTACAAAATCATTTTTATGAATACTTCTGCGCTCAAAGAATATGAAAAATACGGCGGAAAAGATATGATTGGAAAACATCTCACTCTGTTTTGCAGTACCGAAACTATGAGCAAGGTCGATATGGTTATTGAATGGTTCAAAGAGGATAAGGCAAATAATCGTATATTTGCCACTCATAAGAAAGAAACGAATGAGGATATATATATCATTGCAATAAGAGATGAAAATGAAAGTCTCATCGGTTTTACAAGTGTATATGAATGCCGCACACCTGAAAAAGCCGAACAGTATGAAATGGATTGATTCAAAATCAGAAATTTACCGGAAAGGAGTTGGGGATATTTCCGCAACTTGATATATAAATGAACTTTATAAAGTTGCTAAAAGACGAAAATTGTCCCCATTTCAGATATGTACACTTTAATCAAAAAAGAAAATAAGGCAAGGAGAGGTCAGGTTCAGACCGTCCACGGTACTTTCCAGACACCATGCTTTATGAATGTAGGAACTTCCGCCGCCATAAAGGGCGGCATATCATCAGTTGACCTTAAAGAACTCAAAACACAGGTTGAACTCTGCAATACCTATCACCTGCACCTGCGCCCGACTGATACTGTTATAAAGCAAATGGGCGGTCTGCACAAGTTCATGAACTGGGATAAGCCTATTCTTACGGACAGCGGGGGATTTCAGGTTTTCTCGCTTGCAAAGCTCAGAAAAATCAAGGAGGAGGGCGTTTATTTCGCCTCGCATATTGACGGTCACAGGATTTTCATGGGTCCTGAGGAAAGTATGCGGATACAGTCAAATCTCGGCTCTACAATTGCTATGGCTTTCGATGAATGTATAGAAAATCCTGCTCCCTATGAGTATACAAAAAAATCAGTTGAACGTACCACACGCTGGCTTATACGCTGTAAAAACGAAATGCAGAGACTTAACTCCCTGCCCGATACCATAAATAAACATCAGATGCTTTTCGGAATAAATCAGGGTTCTACCTATGACGATTTGCGTATAAACCATATGAAGGAAATCGCAGGGCTTGACCTTGACGGCTACGCAATAGGCGGTCTTGCAGTCGGTGAACCTACTGAGGAAATGTACAGGATTATTGACCTTGTTGAACCCTTTATGCCCGAAAACAAACCGAGATATTTAATGGGCGTAGGTACTCCCTCAAATATTATAGAGGCTGTCGCAAGGGGAATTGATATGTTTGACTGCGTTATGCCGAGCAGAAATGCCCGTCATGCTACTGTATTCACATGGAGCGGTATTATGCATATGAACAATAAATGCTATGAAACTGACCCGAGACCTATGGACGAGGAATGTGACTGCCCGACCTGCCGTAATTTCAGCCGTGCATATATAAGGCATCTTTTCAAGGCTAATGAACAGCTTGCAGGCAGACTTGCCGTACAGCACAATCTCTATTTCTACAATACTCTCACTGAAAAAATAAGAAATGCCATAGATGAGGACAGATTTGAGGAGTTCAGAGGAAAATATTCTTCTCTCCTCGCAAAAAGAATATAGGTGATATAATATGAAAACAGCAATATTTGACCTTGACGGCACGCTTGCAGATACTCTTTATGACCTTGCAGATGCGATAAATTACGGACTTGAAAAACTGGGCTTTCCGCTTCATGAATATGAAAAATACAAGTTCATGGTCGGAAACGGCATAATAAAGCTTTGTGAACGTGCTTTGCCCGATGACAAAAAAGATTATACAGAAAAACTGCATATGCTTTTCAATGAATATTACGGGGAACATTTTCTCGACAAAACAAGGCTTTATCCCGATATAAAACAGACTCTTGAAATCCTTGCGGAAAATAATGTATCCCTTGCCGTTGCCACGAATAAACCGCAGGATTTTGCAAGGGAGATAATTAAAAAGATTCTGCCTGATATAAAATTCATGAAAATACTGGGAGGCTGTGATGAAAGACCTAAAAAGCCGTATCCCGATATTATCCATGAAATTCTTGACGGCATAAGTTTTTCAGAGGCTTTCATGATAGGGGACAGCGATGTTGACATAATAACCGCAAAAAATGCAGGTATATATTCAATAGGCTGTGAATGGGGATTCAGAGGACGTGAGGAACTTTCAGGAGCAGGTGCGGACTTTATAGCGTGTAATCCCTTGGATATAGCAGATTTTGTCTTGAAAGGAGATTTGTCATGAAAAATAAAAAATCCGAAAAAGGTAACAGTCTCAAAAATTATACTGAGGAAGAATTAAAGATAGTTGAGGAACATATCGAAAAATATTTCGGTGAATATGACAGCGTTTTCAGGGGCAGGGACAGTTCAAGAGTTGATGTATGCATTATAAAACCGTCAGTCAGCAGGAATTATTATACTCTTGTTACCATAGGAATGGGTTCGTTTAAAATGAATGTGCCTGAAAAATTCAGACAGTATGACTTTGAACGTGCGGAACTTGCAATTTTTCTGCCTCCCGACTGGGATTATGACAGCGATGAAAAAGATAATTTCTGGGCTGTAACAATTCTGAGACTGCTTTCACAGCTCCCCGAAAGAAAAAATTCATGGCTCGGATTCGGACATACTGTAAATTATGGAGACCCTTTTCTGAAAGATTCGGAATTTTCTGCCGTTGCGCTTTTCAATCCGCCTTATGACAAGGAATGTCAGAAATGCACTCTGCCCGATAATACAAGTGTAAATTTTTATCAGGTATTGCCTATATGCAAAAATGAACTTGAATTTAAGTCAAAACACAGTACAGAAGAATTTATACAGCTTTTCGGCGGAAAACTTCCCTTTGTGGCTGAAACTGACCGTGAAGCTGCGGATACGGAAAATTTTGTGAGAATTATAGACAACGTTGAAAAGCACAGAAGAAAAATAGAAGAAAAAGAACTCGATGTCTCCGAGATAAATGCCGCCAGTCATATAGCCGCATTTCTTTTGTGGAGCATCGAAAACAATCTGATTGACGAGGAGTTTACCGATTATTTTTCTGAGGAAATCGCTGATATAAAGTCAGGAAATCTGGATATAAGAAAATTTTTAATCAATTCCCTTGACGGTGAACTCACTGAGGATATTTTTACTGAGGAAAGCAGGGATTTTGTATCTTTCTATTATAATTTCCATTCGGAATTTGAGAAAATAAATTATCCTGCCGATGTTGACAGAAGTGCTATGGAGTATTTCGGTGAGGAAAAATATGAATGTGATGAATTTAAAGATGAAGCATATCTGTTCATGCCCTTTGATGATGAATATATAAAGAGAATGAACAAATATATAGAAAAGGGCTTTGAATTTCATAAATCCTTTAAAAAGTTCAAGTATTTGCGGAATACTCCCGATGAAGAATAATTTTATCTGCTGAAAATATTGCTTACAAGCGGTACAGCTATACTGAATCCGAGTGCTGTCAGAAACTGCTGTCTTTCAAGCATTACAGTGCCGAATATTTCTCTTAGTTCAGGTATGAATACCGATGCCGCCAACGCTCCGACAGATATTATAACTGCAAATACAAGCTTCATATTGCCGAAAGGATTTATTCTGAAAAGGGATTTTGTCTCGCTCCTGCACTCAAAAACGTGTATAAGCTGAGACATTACAAGCGTTATAAGTGCCGCTGTACGTCCTGCATTTACGTCTGCACCGAGATGAATTGTCACGGAAAATGAGCCGAGTGTTGATAAGCCTATGAATATTCCACGGAATATTATTTTCCACATAAGACCGCCTGCGAAAAATCCCTCTGTTGATTTTCTGGGCGGTTTTGACATTATATCCTTTTCAGGCGGTTCAAGTCCGAGGGCTATCGCAGGAAGTCCGTCAGTTACAAGATTTATCAGAAGAAGCTGTACAGGGAGCAGGACTATCGGCATACCCATTAATATTCCGAGAAACATTGTCAGAACTTCCCCTATATTGCAGGAAAGCAGATACCGTACAAATTTCCTTATATTTGCATATACACATCTTCCCTCCTCGACAGCCGTTACAAGGGTATTGAAATTGTCATCAAGAAGAATGACATCTGCCGCCTGTTTTGTAACGTCTGTACCTGTAAGCCCCATAGCTACACCGACATCAGCTTCTTTTATTGCAGGAGCGTCATTTACACCGTCACCCGTCATGGTGACTATCTCGCCTTTGCGCTTGAAACTGCGGACAATTCTTAATTTGTGGGCTGGTTCAACTCTTGCGAATACCGAATAATCATCAATAATCCTGTCAAGCTGGGAATCATTCAGTTTATTGAGTTCTTCGCCTGTCATAGCTTTTCCGTTTCTTGAAAGTCCTGCTTTTCTGGCAACAGCGGAGGCGGTATTTTTGTGGTCGCCTGTAATCATGACTGTACGCACGGAGGCAGTTGCACATTTTCTTATTGCAGTTTTAGCCTCCTCTCTGGGCGGGTCAATCATTCCCGAAAGCCCTAAAAATACAAGATTACCCCTTTCAGGCTCAAATTTATCCGATATGCAGAATGCAAGCGCAAGAACTCTCAGTGCATCATCTGACATGGAAATTATCTTGTCGGATATTTTTTTTCTTACTGTCTGGGTAAGAGGGAGGATATTTCCGTTCATATTCATATACTGGGAGCATCTTGGAAGAATAACTTCTCCTGCACCTTTGAAATATATTTTCTTGTCAGTCCCCGAAAGACAATGTACAGCCATGAATCTTGTTTCACTGTCAAAGGGATATTCGTCAAGCTTTGAGATATTGAGATTTTCTTTTATAATATCCGCCTTTGCCGCAGCTATAAGCAGGGCAGTTTCGGTGGGGTCGCCTGATACGGACCATTCGCCTTTTCCTGTAAGATTTCCACGCATACGGCTTTTGACGGGCTTATCTGATGATATGGAGGCAGTCGAGCATATAACACCGCATCTGAGACATTCCGAAAGAGTTTTTTCATTTACGGGATTTATTGCAGTACCGTCGGAAAGTTTTATATCACCGCATATTTTATAGCCCATTCCGCTGAATATGTAATCTGTATCAGCCGTGGAAAGATTTGTTACAGTCATTTTGTTTTCGGTAATAGTACCTGTTTTGTCGGAACATATAACAGATGTACAGCCGAGAGTTTCAACGCTGTGGAGTTTATTCACGAGGGCTTTCTGTTTGAGCATACGGCTTACAGCAAGGGCAAGGGCAATTGTTACCGTTGCGGGAAGTCCTTCGGGTATGGCGGCAATTGCTATTGTTATACCCGTCATAAGCATACCGAAAACATCTTCCCCACGCAGTACGCCTGCAAGAAATACAGCTATGCATACTATAAGACAGATTATTGCTATTATTTTTCCGAGTTCGGCAAGACGTTTCTGCAAGGGAGTCATTTCTTTGTCTATATCCGAGAGCATTTCGGATATTTTACCCATTTGTGCGGATTTGCCGACAGCTATTACTTTCGCCTGACATACACCTCTTGTAACTGATGCTCCGCAGTAAAGAATATTTGTTTTGTTTAATGAATTGTCTGTATCGTTTATATCAGATACTATTTTCGGTACGGCAGCCGATTCGCCTGTAAGTACCGATTCATCGGAAAAAACCCCTGATGCTTTAATAATTACACAGTCCGCAGGTATTCTGTCACCTGCTTCAAGTTCAATAATGTCACCAATTACAAGTTTAGCCGCTTCGATTTTTTTGAGTTTTCCGTCACGGTAGCATTTCGCAGACGGCGCAGTCATTGAACGTAAAGCCTCAAGAGTATGCTCCGTCCTGTATTCCTGAATAAATCCCAGAACTGCATCTAAAAGAACTATCAGCATAATAGTGACTGCATCGGAAACTTCTCCGAGAATAACGGATATTGCCGTAGCTCCGAGAAGAATCATGACCATTACATCTTTAAACTGTCCTGCAAAAATTTTAACGGCACTGTTTTTCTTTTCCTCGGCAAATATATTTTCACCGTACAGCTTTAATTTTTCGGCAGCTTCCTTTTCGGTAAGACCCATAAAATCACCCCGTTATATTTTTGATTTGTCCTTAAAGCATATGCCGAAAATTAATTCATAATGCATAATTCATGATAATATGCGTCTGTATGCTGTCATGATTATAATTATTTCAGACAGTGAATATTTCATGGAAAATGTAATATAATATTAGTGTTCCAAGTATGGAACAAAAAACGCAGATTTGACGATTTCAGAATAAGAGGAAAATCTGCGCTCTTGCACTGGGAGCGAATGAAGCAAAGCGGAATGAGCGAAAGTGCAAGGCTATAAAAGCGCAGATTTGACGATTTCAGAATAAGAGGAAAATCTGCGCTCTTGCACTGGGAGCGAATGGAGCAAAGCGGAATGAGCGAAAGTGCAAGGCTATAAAAGCGCAGATTTGACGATTTCAGATAAGGAGTTTTGTATCATGGAAAACAAAAGAAAAAATGATAATATCAAATGTACCGTTTCTCAGTGCGAGCATAATATGGTGACTGAGAACTACTGTTCCCTTAACTGCATATGCGTAGGCACTCACGAGGATAACCCCACTGTCCCCGAATGTACTGACTGCAACAGCTTCGTGAAAAGAACAGGCTGCTGCTGATTCCTTAACTTTATATGCCTGTTCCCTCTGCCTTTTTGAGGGAACAGGCATGTGTTTAAAAAAAATTGTGTATAATAAATAAAAATATTGCGTTAATATGTTCAAAATGCGAAAAGTTATTTTGTTCTCTTGCATTATTTGTTTTTATGTAGTATAATAATTACAGACTTTGCTTATTCGTTTCAGAATGGCAAACGCTAATCAACCGTTAGGAGGATAGACATATGTCGGATAAAACCATGATGTTCTCTGTCAAAGACACGGACACAGAGCTTAGAAATACCCTCACTACTGTGTATTATGCTCTGAAAGAAAAAGGATATAACCCCGTGAATCAGATAGTTGGATATATCCTTTCGGAAGACCCCACATACATAACAACTCATAACAACGCAAGGACTAAAATACGCCGCATAGACCGTGATGAACTGTTGCAGGCTATTGTGGAGTATTATATCAATGCGAATGTTAATGAACCAAATTCGGAACATTAACTGATGCCTTCATCATCTTATAATGATGATGTGCATTTAACTTGTTGCCAAATCAATATAAAATTATTGTTTTATCTGGGTGTTTTTCCGAAATAAGGGTATTCTCGGACAAGGGACAAATTATGGCAGAAAAACTTTGCGGCACATTGATATGTGCCGCATTTTTTTATTTTTTCTTCATACTGCGCTTTATGAGAAATACTGCCGCAAGAAAACCTGCTTTGAGTGCATAGGATATCTTTGAAACCATAGCTTTTTTAGTTTTGACTTTTCTTGCATGGGAGAGATTTCCTGTGCCTGCTGTTTTCATTGTACCGAATCCGAATGAAAAATTCCCCTTATTTTTTTGAACTTCCATTTTACAACTCCTTATTTACAATTGGCTGTGCGATTAAAAATTTTATTTTTTTGCCTTCTTCCGTGAACATTTTCTCATGTTCCGTAACGAAATTTTCATAAGGGCTTTCTGCATGGAGGTCATATGTTTTATATTTTATTTCATAGCCTGCCTCTTTGAAATGGTCAAGTGACTCCTTGAAAAGCTGGTCATCATCTGTCTTGAACCATATTTCTCCCTTTAAGAATTTCTTATAATTCATTAATTGTCTTGTATGGGTGAGCCGTCTTTTTTTGTGTTTGTTTTTATTCCACGGGTTGCAGAAATTTATATATATTCTGTCTGCACGGTCATTTTCACCGAATGACATATCTATGCGTTCGATATTCTGTATAGCTATGCGGATATTATCCATGGGGATATTTTTTTCCGAATATGCGGATTCAATTTTTCTTTTTGCGAGGACGAGCATTTCGTTTTTGATATCCATGGCTATGAAATTTATATCCGTATGAGCAGGGGCAGCCTGTGAAATGAAACCGCCTTTTCCGCAGCCGAGTTCCATATACAAAGGTCTTTCGGGGTGCGGAAACAGAGTATTCCATTTCCCCTTGTTTTCCTGAGGTGTTTTCGCATAGAAATCGCATGATTCAAGTTCAGGCTTTGCCCATGGTTTGTGTCTTATTCTCATAATATACTCCTATTTAAAATCGTCAAATTTTCGCTTTTAAGCCTTGTGCTTTCATTCGCTCCGTTACACTGCGCTCATTCTCAGCACAAGAGCGAAAATT
>OCVV011341265.1_pt1 | contig 16220 bp, 14 predicted proteins | sample 1539721 | NCBI WGS metagenome assembly OCVV01 (sample SAMN02144230, study PRJEB22623) | gut metagenome | biome: sheep rumen | host: Ovis aries | place: New Zealand
AATGCTGTTTGTCAAAAGCGGCGGTGGATTGAAAAATTTCTTCTGGATTCCTCCCCTCAAAGACTTGACTTTTAATAGTTAGTCTCATTTTCAAATTGTCTAATTACCTAAATAAAGCTTTCATGAATTGTGCTGAATCTCAGAATAACTCAATCTAAATTTTGTAGCAGAAGGTTTTGACTCGTAGACGCAGATTCCCAGTTTTTTACATATTTGAACAATGTGATGTTTTTGCATTGGCTGAATCAAAGGACCCATATACACAGCTGAAGCATATGGAAAATCAATAGTCTGATCACTAATTGAATACAATCTTGGATCTTCATTATCCTCAAAAACTCCGCCTTCACTCCATTCTAAATGCATGTATACATATGGTACAATCAAGCGCCATTCTTCTTCATGCATCCAATGATTTGATTTTATTAAAAACATAGAAATGATATCTCGCAGGAATTCTAAATCGCAGGAATCAGGATTTTTTTTCATTTCTGATAGTTCCGTGATAGCAAAATGCAGGCAGTGATTTGTTGCATATCTTTCTTGCTGATATACGACAGGAAAAAGGTGAGCATAGTAGCCGGGATGGCTGCTCATATCACGAAGATCATATTCGATACATAGCCCGCTGAAGTTATCGGCATACGTACCCCATAACAACATATTGTCAAAACTCTCGGCAAATGATTTTATATATACCAAGTCACTCAAGCCTGTGAAATCCGCTTGTGTTTTAGCGTCAATGTGCCCTGATAAGCCTTCAAATATATCATTCATCTTCCCGATTTCAGAAAGATAAATGGTCTGAGTTTCTAAGCCTCGTATGCTGTAATAATTCGCTGGTACATATCTATATAATTTTGGTATGTTTCTTCTGTTCTCTATTATCCAATCAGAGAATTCACGCAATTCAAAATCAAATATACTTTCACGATTTCTATTGATCAAGTCTTTAAGCCGTTCTCTAAAGCACATGCTGTAATACCTCATTTCTCTTAAGGCTTGCTTTTTGATTGGAGAAGACTTTGTATTAGCATATATCTACAAGATATATTATATACTAAGAATGATCATTTGCAAAGCGAAAAATCACTGTAGTTTCTGACCGGAGGATAAGAAAAGCAAAATAGGAAAGGCAATCCTCGACGAAATGCGTTGGAATTAGGGTATGAAACTTAATTCTCACTCAACAGTTAAAAGGAGATCTCTTTATGAAGTATCCTGGCTATTTATTTACTGGTCTGGTTGTCATTAGTTTTCGCTTCCTGCGAATTCTCGTTGTTGCATAGGCAAAGAAATCACATTTTGAGATTCTGACTCGAAGATGTGGAATACAGTTCATAAAATTATTTATGCTATTCAAAAATCACCATTTTCAGATTCATGTTCGTTTTTGTTTTTATAAAGATGACAAGCCCGCCGCAGGCCAATCCCGCGGCGGGCTTTTGATGATATGATCTTGTCTCAGCATCCGTTGCTGATGACGGGCTTCTTCGCTTTACGCTTCCACCCGGATGCTCTTTTTGCCGGTGAGCTTTTCGGTGAGCGGGTCGGGCTGGCCGAGGCCGATGTGGAAGACGGGCTTGCCTTCGGGGACGTGTTCGCCCTGCTCGTTATAGACCAGCACGGCGTCCGCGGGGACGCGGAGGGAGACTTCCGCTTTCCGTCCGGCCGGTACGTGAACGCGGCGGAAGGCGACGAGGCGGGGATGGAGGGGGGCGTTTTGACTGCCCTCGTTTTCGCAGTAGACCTGGACGACCTCGTCCGTATCCATTTTGCCCTGGTTGGACAGGGAGGCGGTCAAGGTCCAGCCGTCCGGGCCCTGTTCCTTGCGGACGCCGGTCACGCGGACATCCCCGTAGCTCAGGCCGTAGCCGAAGGGGTACAGGGGGGTATCCTCAAAGTAGCGGTAGGTGCGGTTCACCATCCGGTAATCGGTAAAGGAGGGCATCTTTTCCAGCTGCTCGTTGTGGTAGAAGGTCACCGGCAGCTTGCCGGAGGGGGAGACCCTGCCCAGCAGGATGTCCGCCGCGGCCCGGCCGCCCTGGGCGCCCGGATACCAGGTCAGCAGCACGGCGTTTGCCTTTTCGCCGGCCGCGCCCAGATCGATGGCGGAGCCGGCCATCAGGCAGATCACCGTGGGCTTGCCGGCGGAAAGCACCTTTTCCATCAGCCTGCGCTGGGCCGCCGGGAGGAGGAGGGACAGCTTGTCGTCGGACCCTTCGGGGTTGCCGGTGTCCTGCTGTTCGCCTTCCATGGTTTCGTCCAGGCCCACCACCAGGACCACGGCGTCGCTGTTTTCGGCCACGGTCAGGGCTTCGGCAAAGCGGTCGTCCTCATACTGGGAGAGGGGCTCATCCTTGGGCTTCCACAGGCAGCTGCCCGTGGAGCACAGGACGCGGACCTTCCCGGCCAGGGCGTCCTGCAGGCCTTCCTGCACGGTGATGTAGCGGGAGGCGGTGCCGTGGTAATTGCCCATCAGGGCGCGGCGGCTGTCCGCGTTCGGGCCGATCACACCGAGGGTTTTGATCTTGCTGATGTCCAGCGGCAGCAGGCCGTCGTTTTTGAGCAGCACCATGGATTCCCGGGCGGCCTGCTCGGCCTTTTCCAGATGCTCCGGGCACTCCACGACCGTATAGGGGATGCTGTCATATTCGCTGCCCTCGCCCATGATGCCCAGCAGATACCGGGTGGTAAAGAGGCGGACGGCGCTCCTGCGGACGGTCTCTTCGCTGAGCTTGCCGCTCATCACGGCGGCGACGACCTTTTCATAGGTGCAGCCGCAGTTGAGGTCGCACCCCTCATTGAGGGCCAGGGCGGCGGAGGCAACCGGGTCCTCCGTTACGTGGTGGCCGTCGTGGAAGTCGCGGATGGCCCAGCAGTCGGAGACGAAATGGCCTTCAAAGCCCCACTCGCCGCGGAGCCTGCGCTGCAGGTCCTTGGAGGCGCAGCAGGGCTCGCCGTTGGTGCGGTTGTACGCGCCCATGACGGACTCCACCTGGGCTTCCTTCACCAGGGCCTCGAATGCGGGCAGATAGGTTTCCTTCATGTCCTTTTCGGAGGCCACGGCGTCAAACTCGTGGCGGAGGGCTTCCGGCCCGGAGTGGACGGCGAAATGCTTGGCGCAGGCGGCGGTTTTGAGGCCGTCCCCGTCCCCCTGCAGGCCCTCGGCGTAGGCCACGCCCATCCGGGAGGTCAGGTACGGGTCCTCCCCGAAGGTCTCCTGGCCGCGGCCCCAGCGGGGATCACGGAAGATGTTGACGTTCGGGCTCCAGAAGGTGAGGCCCTTGTAAATATCCCGGTCGCCGTGGGCGGAGGCAGCGTTGTACTTGGCACGGCCCTCGGTGGCGGCGATGCCGCCCAGCTCTTTGACCAGCTCGTCGTCAAAGGATGCGCCCAGGCCGATGGACTGGGGGAACATCGTCGCCGCGCCGGCGCGGGCTACCCCGTGCAGGGCTTCGTTCCACCAGTTATACTCAGGCACGTTCAGCCGCGGGATCGCCGGGGCGTTGTAAATCAGCTGGGACGCCGCTTCCTCCAGGGTCATGCGGCTGACCAGGGCTTCCGCCTTCTGTCTTGCTGTTTCGCGGTTCATAGGCTGCACTCCTCCTATCCTCCATGCTTCCGGGCAATTTGCCGGACAAAAAATACGATTCAGGATTGAGTATACCATATTTGCCCCCGGACGGCAACCGAAAGGGCCTTTGAGCGCATCAGATGGTGAACAGGGGGAATGAAATGGAAAACCGGAGTTCATGATGCCTGCATTTCATTGCAGGTTTCCCATTGAACCTTCCGCCCGATTCTGTTATACTGGTGGTAAATCAAAGGATGTTCGTCAACCGTTTTTTTGACCGGGAGGTGCCATATGCTTCATCAGAATCCGCTTCAGTCCGACCTGGATACCAGCACCCGTTTTATTACCGCCGGGGAAATCATGCTTCGCCTGACGCCGCCCAATTACGAAAAGATCCGCATGGCGTCCTCCTTTGAGGCGAGCTACGGCGGCAGCGAGGCGAACATCGCCCTGGCCCTGGCCAACCTCGGGATCGATTCCACCTTCTTTTCCGTCGTGCCGAACAACTCCCTCGGGAAAAGCGCGGTGCGCTGGCTGCGCTCCAACGACGTGCACTGTACACCCGTGATCCTCTCCACCCCGGAGCAGACCCCCACCCACCGTCTGGGCACCTATTATCTGGAAACCGGCTACGGCATCCGGGCCAGCCAGGTCATCTACGACCGGAAACATTCCGCCATTTCGGAGTTCGACTTCTCCCAGGTGGACCTGGACGCCCTGCTTTCTGATTTCGACTGGCTCCATTTAAGCGGGATCACCCCCGCCCTGTCGCCCAGCTGCGCCCAGCTGATTCTGGACATGCTCCGCGTGGCCCATGAAAAGGGGCTGACGGTCTCCTTTGACGGCAACTTCCGCTCCTCCCTGTGGACCTGGGAACAGGCGCGGGACTTCTGCACCCAGTGCCTGCCCTATGTGGACGTCCTCTTCGGCATCGAGCCGTACCACCTGTGGAAGGACGACGGAGACCACAGCAAGGGGGACTGGAAGGACGGCGTGCCGCTCCAGCCGGACTACGAGCAGCAGGACGAGATCTTCCACCATTTCGTGGAAAAGTACCCGAACATTTCCTGCATCGCCCGGCACGTCCGCTACGCCCATTCCGGCTCGGAAAACAGCCTGAAGGCCTTCATGTACTTTGAGGGGCACACGTTTGAAAGCAGGCTCTTCACCTTCACCATTCTGGACCGGGTCGGCGGGGGAGACGCCTTTGCCTCCGGCCTGATCTACGCGATGATGAAGCACTATAAGCCCATGGACATCCTGAACTTCGCGGTAGCTTCCAGCGCCCTCAAGCACACCATCCACGGCGACGCCAACATTACCGACAACGCCGAAACCATCCGAAACCTCATGAACATGTCCTACGATATCCGGAGGTAAGGCCCCGTGCGCGGGAACGGCAGAATCTCTCAAAAGAAAACCCGGAGGAAAGAGCGGTGAACATCGAAACAGAACGGCTGGTGATCACGGAGTTCAGCCCGGAGATGGCGCGGGCGGTCCATGAAAATTCGCTGGACGAGGACAACCGGCGCTTTGTTCCGGACGAGGTGTTTGAAACGGAGGAAGACGCGGCGGAGACCATCCGTTTCCTGATGTCGCAATATGGCCGGACGGAAGGCCCTCTGGTCTATCCTGTGCTGACCAGAGAGGGCGGCGAAAACGTCGGTTACGTTCAGCTGGTTCCTCTGGGGGACGGCCGCTGGGAGATCGGTTACCACATTGGAAAGCGCTATACAGGCCGCGGATACGCAACGGAAGCGGTCCGGGCTTTTCTGCCGGCGGCGGCGGACATGGCCGGAGTCAGCGAAATAGAGGGGGTCTGCCTGAAAGACAACGCGGCTTCCCGGCGCGTCCTGCGCAAATGCGGGTTTGAAAAGGTGCTGGAAGGGCTGGACGAATACCAGGGAGAAAGGCGGGAAATCTTCCGGGGCGTCTGGAGAAAAGAAGACCAACCTGATCAGCCGAAATAGATAACACACGAGGACGCCGGGCGTTTGGCCCGGCGTCCTCATGCGTTCAGGAAAGAAATGTTATTCAGCCTCCCGGAAGAATTCCCCGGTATATTGGACGCGGCCCCCGCCGTCCAGGGCGGAGCACAGGGTAAATTGGTCCGGGTCCAGGAGCTCGTACTGTTTTTCGTTCAGGTTGGTGATGATCTCGCAGCGGTCGGCTCCGTCCCGGTAGCCGATCATCACATAGGAGAAGTCGGTCAGGCTTCGGAGGGCCTGGACGTCGCTTTCCCGGGGCAGGGGCAGGACGCCGCCGACTTTTTCCCGGTCGTACCCGGTCTGCGGCCGGTAATTCCGCAAAGAGAAGCGGGGTGTAAAGCCGAACAGGTCCACCAGGGAGGCGACGGTCGGGTCATAGAGACCGCAGTTTTTGACGCTGCGGCAGTTCAGATGGTTCAATCCTCTTTTTTGACCAGCCCCACGAGCTCGCCGATACACTTTTCAAGATACCCGTAGACGGTCTGCAATTCCTCCTCCGTCACGTGCTCGTAGGTTTTCTGGACGGCGGTGTACAGGCAGGCGTTCATCTTTTCCACGAGGGACCGGCCCGTGTCCGTCAGGCGGATGTCGTAGCGGCGGTCGTCGTCCGCGGCGCTGGATTTGGTGACCAGGCCGTTGGCCAGCAGCTTGTTTACCCTGCGGGTTGCGGTGGAGGGGTTGATGCCCAGCTTCCGGGAGACATAGGCCATGCTGACCGCGTCCTGCCCGCTGTCGTCCACGACGGAGAGGAAGGCGAAGTCGCCGTAGGCGAGATCGTCCCGAATGCCGCTTTCCCGGCCCAGCTGGAGGATATATTTTTCGCCCAGCTGGCTGAACAGCTGATGATACCGGTCCGTCAGCTCGTTGAGCTTTTTGCACCGGGGGTCAAGCTGCATGGACATAAATAAGATCTCTCCTTATCTGGTCTTTCCGCTCAGGACAGGGCCTGGTCGATGGCCCGGGCGGCGGTCTTGCCCGCGCCCATGGCGGAAATCACGGTGGCCGCGCCGGTCACGGCGTCGCCGCCGGCGTATACGTTTTTGCGGGAGGTCAGGCCGTCCTCGGTGACGACGATGCCGCCGCGGCGGTTGACTTCGAGGCCTTCCGTGGTGTTCTTGATGAGGGGGTTGGGGCTGGTGCCGATGGCCATGACCACGGTATCGACGGCCAGCTCAAACTCGCTGCCCGGAATTTCGACCGGACGGCGGCGGCCGGAGGCGTCCGGCGCGCCCAATTCCATTTTGATGCAGCGGATGCCGGTGACGAAGCCGTTTTTGGGATCCCGCGGGTTGTCCGGGTTCTGGTAGCCCAGGATCTCGGTGGGGTTGCACAAAAGGCGGAAGTCGATCCCTTCCTCCTTTGCGTGCTCGACCTCTTCCCTCCGGGCGGGCAGTTCTTCCATGGAGCGGCGGTAGACGATGTAGACGTGCTCCGCGCCCAGGCGAAGGGCCGTGCGGGCGGCGTCCATGGCCACGTTGCCGCCGCCGACCACGGCCACGTTGCCGCCCTTCATGATGGGGGTCTTGGGGTCGTCCCGGTAGGCCTTCATCAGGTTGGAGCGGGTCAGAAACTCGTTGGCGGAATAGACGCCCTTGAGGGCCTCGCCGGGGATGTTCATGAAGTTGGGCAGGCCGGCGCCGGAGCCGATGAAGACGGCCTCATAGCCCATCTCAAACAGCTCGTCCACCGTCAGGGTCTTGCCGATGATCACGTTGGTCTGGATGTCCACGCCCAGGGCGCGCAGGGTGTCTACCTCCCGGGCGACGATGGCCTTGGGCAGACGGAACTCGGGGATGCCGTAGACCAGCACGCCGCCGGCGGTGTGCAGGGCTTCAAACACGCTGACCTGATAGCCCTTCTTGGCCAGGTCGCCCGCGCAGGTCAGGCCCGAGGGGCCGGCGCCGACGACGGCTACCTTGTGGCCGTTCGGGGCGGGGCGTTCAGGCTGCTGAGTGCTATGCTCGTTGTGCCAGTCGGCCACGAAACGCTCCAGCCTTCCGATGCCGACCGGGTCCATTTTGGCCTTGACGTGCAGGGTGCACTGGGCCTCGCACTGGCTCTCCTGCGGGCAGACGCGGCCGCAGACGGCCGGCAGGGAGGAGGAGCGGGTGATGACCCGGTAGGCGGCTTCGTAATCGCCCCTGCGGATTTCATTGATAAAATCGGGAATCTCGATGTTGACCGGGCAGCCGGAAACGCAGGGCCGGGCCTTGCAGCTCAGGCAGCGCTTTGCCTCGTCCTGGGCGATCTCCGCGGTATAGCCCAGGGCGACCTCGTTAAAATTGTGGGCGCGCACCTCGGGAGCCTGGGCGGGCATTTCGTTTTTCTTCGGATTGACAGCCATGGGTTCTCCCTCCTTACGCTTTCTCAAACAGCCGGCAGGCCTCTTCGTAGGCGTGCCGCTCAAAGTCAAAGTACATGCGGCTGCGGCTCATCGCTTCGTCGAAGTCGATCTGGTAGCCGTCAAAATCCGGCCCGTCCACGCACGCAAACTTGGTGACGCGGGTCCCGTCCTCCTGGACGAGGGTCAGCCGGCAGCCGCCGCACATGCCCGTGCCGTCGATCATGATGGGGTTCATGGACACGGTGACGGGCACCTTGAAGGGCTTGGCCGCGGCCACGACGAACTTCATCATGATCAGCGGACCGATGGCGATGACCATGTCAAAGGGTTCGCCCGCTTCGAGCATTTCCTTTAAGGGAATGGTGACGTTGCCGTGCCGGCCGTAAGAGCCGTCGTCGGTCATGACGATGAGCTGGTCGGAGCATGCCTTGAATTCGTCCTCCAGGATCAGCAGGTCTTTATTTCTGAAACCGATGATGCTGGTCACCTTCGCGCCCAGACGGTGGAACTCCTGGGCTACCGGCATAGCGATGGCGCAGCCCGCCCCGCCGCCGATCACGCAGACGTTTTTGAGCCCCTCGGTATGGGTGGGGACGCCCAAAGGCCCGGCAAAGTCCTGGATATAATCTCCCTGCAGCTTATGGTTCAGGGCCTCCGTGGTGGCGCCGACCACCTGGAAGATCACCTTGACGGTGCCCTCTTTAGGGTCCGTCCCGGCGACGGTCAGGGGGATGCGCTCCCCGTCCTCATCCACGCGCAGGATGATGAACTGGCCCGGCTTGGCCTTGCGGGCCACCAGCGGCGCCTCGACTTCAATCTGAGTGACGGTGGGATTCAGCTCCCGGCGTCTGACGATCCTGTACATAAAACCTCCATGAAACAATGCGTGATGCCGCCATGGGGCATCAACGGTGTTGAGGCGGCTTTGCCGCTACGGGTAATAATTATAGGAAAAAAGGATGAAAAATGCAAGAAGTGCGAGCGGAACTTGCGAAACGGTGTGTTTTCTTTTTGTATTTATTCTGTATATCTTTGTTTTTTTCTTGCATTTCGCCCGGCAAACTGATACAATTCTCTATGTTCAAATTCAAATTCTCCCGCCTGTAACGGGCGGAGAAGATCATTTTTTATGGAGGTTGACCCATGAAAAAGTTTTTGTCTCTTCTCATGGCTGCGATGCTGGTGCTGAGCTGCGCGAGCATTGCCACCGCCGAAGCCGCCGGTCCGGATACCTATTCGATGATTGCGAACTTCGACATCACCACCCTGGACTATGTGTATAACAACAAGTCTTCCAACGGTGACTATACCAACAACTTTATCGAAGGCCTTCTGACCCAGGACAGCCATGGTACTCTGATCCCCGGTATGGCTACCGAATGGTCTGCTAATGAAGATGCTTCCGTCTGGACTTTCGTCATCCGCGATGACGCTGTCTGGTCCACCAACGAAGGCGAAGAATATGACGCCGTCGTGGCGGAAGATTTCGTGACCGGCCTCAAGCACGCGGCTGATTCCAAGTCCGAAACCCTCGGCCTGGTCGCCGACCTGATTGTCGGCCTGCGCGCCTATTCCGAAGGTACCGGCACCTGGGAAGATGTCGGCATCAAGGCGGACGGCAACAAGCTGGTCTACACCCTCACCGGCCCCTGCGGCTACTTTGACGGTATGACCACCTATTCCATTCTCTGGCCCATCAATGCTGAATTTCTCGCATCCAAGGGCGCGGACTTCGGCGCTGTGACCCCCGATTCCATCCTGTACAACGGTGCTTACATCCTGTCCTCCCTGGTTCCCGCTCAGGAAGTCCGCTTTGACGCCAACCCCAACTACTATGATAAGGACAACGTCCATGTCCAGCACGTTGTGGTGAGCTACTATGACGGCCAGGATCCCGCCCAGAGATTCAACATGTTCGTCAACGGCGAAGTCACCTCTACCACCGTCAACCAGGCCCTGCCCGAAGTCAAGGCCAAGGCGGATGAAATCTATGCTGACAACCAGTATATCAGCATGACCACCGCCACTTCCTTCTGGGGCGCTTTCAACTGGGACCGCCGTATGTACAACCTGTACAACGATCCCTCTGTTTCCACCACCTCCAAGACCACGGACGCCCAGAAGGCTGACACCAAGGCCGCGATCCTGAACGCCAACTTCCGCCGCGCCGTGTACGCCGCCTATTCCGCTCACGCGGTTGAAGCCATCACGCTGGGTGAAGAACTGGCTGACGGCCCGATCCGCAACACCCTGGTTCCCTACACCTTCGCTACCACCTCTGACGGCCGCGCCTACGGCTCCATCGTGACCAAGTACGCCGAAGAGCTCGTGCCCGAATATGCCGGCATCGACCTGACCGATGGTCACGATGCCTGGTATAACCCCGAACTGGCCAAGACCTTCATCGAAAAGGCCAAGGCCGAACTGGGCGACACCATCAGCGAATGGCCTGTGCATCTGGACGTGCCGGTCTACGCCGCCAATGAAAACCAGAAGAACATGCAGCTGGCGATGCAGAACGCCATCGAGTCCGCGATCGGCGACTACGTGAAGATCGACCTGCAGTTCCTGGAAGGCAATTCCTCTGTGTACTACAGCGCCTTCTACAACCAGCCCGACGGTATCTCCAACTCCATCGACCTGGTGTTCGGCGCCGGCTGGGGCCCCGACTACGGCGACCCGCTGACCTACCTGCACTGCTTCGACATTCACGACGGCGACATGCTCAACTACTCCGGCATCAACTATGAGAGCCAGGGTCAGGACGACGAGCAGAAGGCCGTGCTGAAGACCATGGGTCTGGAAGACATCCAGGCTGTGGTGGATCAGGCGACCCTCGCCAAGGGCGATGAGCGCATCGAGCTGTTCGCCAAGGCGGAAGCCATGCTGCTGACCGGCGGTATCCTCCGTCCCTACAGCACCAGCGGCGCCAACGTGGCTGTCAGCAAGGTGAAGCCCTTCACCGCCGCCTACGGCATGTATGGCCAGGCCGCGTACAACCAGGTTCCGTACTTCAAGTACATGGAGCTGCTGGATGCGCCCGTGCTGACCGCTGATTACAACGCCGCGAAGGCTGCTTGGCTGGCCGGCGAATAATTCCCGTCAAAAGCCATACAGTTTTAAAAATGAAACGAGAGAGCCAGACGATGTTCTCTGGCTCTCTCGTATCCTTATTTAAGGGGTGGGCCCGTTGAAAAAAGGGTATATCTGGAAACGCCTGCTGCGGTCGATGATCTCAATCCTGATCATCATGCTGATCGTGTTCACGATGGTGTACACGATGGTCCCGCGGGAAAACATCTTCTTTGAAGACAGCACGTACCGCAAGCTCGGCGGCAAGTCTGACGACAAAACCGAATACGTCTATTCCACCTGGCAGAAGCTGGGCTATTTGGACTATGTGCGGATCAACGATTACTGCCTGACCCTCTACGAGGCAGGCAGCGAGGACATGGTCCGGGCGGTCAGTCCGGATTCCCAGGAGAGCCAGGATTTTGTCGCGCTCTATACATCCAAAGGATATACGGTAGACAAGTACCTGCAGTCCGGCAGGTACTACGCCTACAAGGACATCCCTGTCATCAACCGCATGCTTTCCTGGCTGGGCAGCCTGATCAAAATCGACACGCCCTGGTCCGTGCAGGACCCGGACAACCCGGACCTGGAGCGCAAGCTCTATTTCGGCCGCACGCCTACCGGAGGCGTCGCCCTGATGGGCAGCGGCACCACCCACAAATACCTGCTGTATACGGACAGTCATTTTCCTTTTATCCACCAGAACATCATCAAGCTGAATTTCGGCACCTCCTATCCGACCTATCAGGGCCTGGACGTGATTTCTGTTCTGTTCCAGACCCAGGGCACAGAGGTCAAACGGCATGTAGTCTTTGAAACGGGTTACGAAGCGGATTCGGGCATCAACTTTGGCTCCCTGCGCTACAAACCTGTGCTCGACCGCATGGATAAAAAGAAATTTACGGACCATTACGCGGCCTACGATGTGCGCAAAAACCAGCCTTCCATGATCGGCACCTCATTCATCATGGGCATTTTCGCCCTGATGATGGCTTACCTGATCGGCCTGCCGATGGGCGTACTGATGGCCCGCCGCAAGGACAAACTGGCGGACAAACTGGGCATGATCTATATCATTTTCATCATCGCCGTGCCGTCCCTGGCCTATATCTACGTGTTCCGATATATCGGCACAACCGTTTTTAACCTGCCCTCAGTATTTACGACCTACGGGCCGGAGGATATCCGCAGCTGGATCCTGCCGATCATCTCCCTGGCCCTGCCGTCCATCGCCAGCCTCATGCTGTGGACCCGGCGCTACGTGGTGGACCAGATGAACTCGGACTATGTGAAGTTCGCCAAGTCCAAGGGCCTCAACCAGCGGGAGATTTTTGGCCGCCACATTTTTAAGAACGCCATTATCCCCATCGCCCAGGGCATTCCCGCTTCTCTGGCGGGTTGCATCACCGGCGCGATCATCACCGAGTCGATTTACTCCGTCGGCGGCATGGGCAAGATGCTGCCCAACGCCATCAATCAGTATAACAACGTCATGATCGTGGCGCTGGCGTTTATCTTCTCCAGTGTATCGGTTCTGTCCGTCCTGGCGGGCGACATCGTGCTGACGAAGGTTGATCCGCGGATTTCGCTGAGCGAGAAAGCAGGGAGGTCATGATGGACATGCTGAATAATCCTGTGCAGGAAGAAAACCTGGACAATCTGTTTGAACGGGCAGATTTTGACGAGCTGGAATCCGAGCGCATTGCCGCGCCACGGTATTCCTACTGGAAGTCCGTCTGGAAGACGTTTTTTAAGAACAAATTTACCGTGGGCGTCGCCGTCCTGCTGCTGCTGATCATTGGCTTTGCGCTGATCCAGCCGCTTCACTCCGGATACAGTCCGGTGCTGACGCCCAATATTAATAATGCTTCCATGAAGTTCCTCAAGCCCAGCGCGGAGCATATTTTCGGCACCGACCACGTGGGCAACGAGGTCTTTGACGCCGTCTGGGCCGGGGCCCGGAACTCCATCATCATCAGCTTCGTCTGCACGGCGCTCAACATGCTGATCGGCATCCCCATCGGCGCGCTGTGGGGCTTTTCCAAGAAGATGGACAAGTGGATGATCGAGGTCTACAACATCATCTCCAACGTCCCCTTCCTCCTGCTGGCGATGATCCTGTCCTACGTGCTGGGCGCCGGCATGCGCTCCCTGATCATCACGATGACCTGTACGGAGTGGATCTTCGTGGCCTATTTCATCCGTACCCAGGTCATGATCATCCGCGACCGGGAGTACAACATGGCCTCCAAGTGCCTGGGTACGAAGACCTGGACGATGATCTTAAAGAACATCCTGCCCTACCTGATCTCCGTCATCATGACCTACGTCTCCCGGCAGATTCCCTCGCTGATTTCCTATGAGGTGTTCCTGTCCTACATGGGCCTGGGCCTGGGTACCACCAACGCCTCCCTGGGCCGGACGATTTCCCTGTACACCTCTTACATGAACGGGTATCCCCACCTGTTCTGGATTCCCGTGGGCGTGCTGGCCCTGATTTCGATCTCCCTGTACATCGTCGGTCAGAAGCTGGCCGACGCGGCCGACCCGCGCACCCATATTTAAGGAGGGAACAGACACATGGCAGACGAAAGAAAAATTGTTCTCTCCGCAAAGGACATCGAGGTCAAATTCCGCGTCCGTGATAATTACCTGACGGCCATCCGGGGCGTATCCCTGGACCTGTACGACGGGGAAACCTTCGCCATCGTGGGCGAAAGCGGCTCCGGCAAATCCGTCTTTACCAAAACCTTCACCGGCATGCTGGAATCCAACGGCACCATTTCCAAGGGCTCCGTGATGTTCCACGGCCAGGACCTGACCAAGCTCAAAACGGACAAGGACTGGGAAGGCATCCGCGGCGCGAAGATCTCCACAATCTTCCAGGACCCGATGACGTCCCTGAACCCCATCCGCACCATCGGTTCCCAGATCACCGAGGTCATCGAAAAGCACCAGGGCATTTCCAAGGCGGAGGCCAAGGAGCAGGCCGTTCAGATGATGGAGCGGGTCGGCATCCCCAACGCCAGGGAGCGCTTTGACGAATATCCCTTCCAGTATTCCGGCGGCATGCGCCAGCGCATTGTCATCGCCATCGCCCTGTCCTGCCATCCCGAGATCCTGATCTGCGACGAGCCGACGACTGCTCTGGATGTGACCATCCAGGCCCAGATCATCGCGCTGATCCGCAGCCTGCAGAAGGAGCTCAAGTTCACCACCCTGTATATCACCCACGACCTGGGCGTCGTGGCCAACGTGGCGGACCGGGTGGGCGTCATGTACGGCGGACAGATCATCGAGTACGGCACCGTCAACGAGATCTTCTACGAGCCCCAGCATCCTTACACCTGGGCGCTTTTGTCCGCCCTGCCGCAGCTGAGCGAAAAAGGGCAGGACTTGTATTACATCACCGGCACGCCGCCTTCTCTGTACAACGAAATCAAGGGGGACGCTTTCGCCCCCCGCAACCCGAACGCTTTGAAGATTGATTTTGTGAAAGAGCCGCCCTTCTTCCAGGTGAGCCCCACCCACTTTGCCAAAACCTGGCTGCTGGACCCCAGGGCGCCGAAGATCGAAAAACCGGCCGTTATTCAGAACCTGCACGAAAAAATTGCCAAGATGACCGCGAAAGGAGGGGCTTTCCATGTCCGGACAGAATGACCGCGAAGTGCTGCTGAGCCTCAGGAATGTGGAAATCTCCTTTGACGTAGGCGGCAAGCACAAGTTCAAGGCCGTGCAGGACGCTTCCTTTGACATCTACCGGGGGGAAACCTTCGCCCTGGTCGGTGAGTCCGGCAGCGGAAAAACCACCATCGGCCGCGCCATCATGCGGATCAACCCGCTGAGCGCGGGCGAGATTCTCTTTGAAGGCAAGCGGATATCCGGCAAGCTGAGCAAGCAGGACGACATGAACGTCATCCGCAGCATTCAGATGATCTTCCAGGATCCCGCCGCTTCCCTGAACGAGCGCGCGACGATCGAATATTGCGTTTCGGAAGGCCTGTACAACTTCCACCTGTATAAAAACGAGGAAGAGCGCATCGCCAAGGTGGACCGGGCGCTGGAAGAGGTCGGTCTGCTGCCGGAGCATAAATCCCGCTATCCCCACGAGTTTTCAGGTGGCCAGCGCCAGCGCGTCGGCATCGCCCGGGCCCTGATCATGGAGCCCAAGCTGGTGGTGGCGGACGAGCCGATTTCCGCCCTGGACGTGTCCATCCGCGCCCAGGTGCTGAACCTGATGAACAAGCTCAAGAACGAGAAGGCCCTGACTTACCTGTTTATCGCCCACGACCTGTCCGTCGTCCGCTTTATCGCGGACCGCATCGCCGTCATCCATCTGGGACGGATTGTGGAAATCGCGGAAACGGAGGAGCTGTTCGCTCATCCCCTGCATCCCTACACCGTGTCGCTCTTAAGCGCCGTCCCCATGCCGGACCCGATCATCGAAAAGCAGCGCGAGCCCATCGTCTACACCGAAACCACGGAGGAAAAGACCGGCCCGGATTACGAGATGCGCGAGCTGCTGCCCGGCCATTTCGTCTACTGCAGCCCCGAGCAGGGGAAAGAATACCTTAAACAGCTGGAAAATCAGTAAAAGATCACCGCGAGCAATGCGGACACGGCGATCAGGATGATCCCCGTCAGGAAAGGATAGTTTGCGCTGTCCTTTCTTTTTTGTTCCTTGTCGTCCTTGAAGGCGGCGAAGGTCTTTTTGTCGCCCGCCTTGAGGCTCCGCCGGGCGATAAATTCGGTGATGTCAAAATCCCCGTGCCGGGTCAGGTTCCCGATGATCCCGAGAATCAGGAAAACAAACCCGGTAATCGTCATCGCGTCGATAAATTTGAGCAGCTTCTGATCCGACGTGATCAGGGCGATCACCGGGTAAATCAAAGCGGCCGAGAGATAAGGCAGCAGAGCCTTCAATTTAAACGGGCGAAACCGCATATGGCCAGGGACGGGGCAGAACGCCCGTCCGCCTCCTTTCAAAAGATGAGGGGATATTGCAGAGCAGATTCTGCAACACCCCCTCTTTTGACAAGAAAATAATTATCATAATTCGATGTACGAGAGATTGCCATATTAAAAGCTCTGGGAGGTTTGGAGGGGCCGCAGCCCCTCCATTAAAAATCCGCAGCAGCGGCATGTACGGTGCGGGGTTCTGAGCGCCCGGAAAATGTGCCGGTGGCACATTTTCAGCGAAGAACGGGCCGGTAGGCCCTGGGCAGGAATTTTTGCG
>OCVV011062957.1_pt1 | contig 16211 bp, 27 predicted proteins | sample 1539721 | NCBI WGS metagenome assembly OCVV01 (sample SAMN02144230, study PRJEB22623) | gut metagenome | biome: sheep rumen | host: Ovis aries | place: New Zealand
TATAAACAAATAGATAAATGTGCAATAAATAACTTTTGATAAAATTAATAGCACGACTTAATAATTATAAACAATACATAGCTAAATATGTAGAATAAGATACAATGAATTTATCAAATTTAAAAATTATTTGGGAGTGGCTCACAAAGCTATCTCCAGATTTTTTACGTTTCCTTATTATATTTTTAATGGGAGTTGTCCTATTTCAATGTAATAAAGATGGAATAGCGGATATGTTTAGACAAGAAATATAGCGTGAGACTAAAGCTAAACAAGATCGAGAATAGTATACAATAGAAATAACTCCTAGAGTTCATGACATCCTTGAAGATATTTTAACTCAAGATGAAAAAGCTACAAATGTACTATTACTAAATTATCATAACACCTTAACTAGTTCTCATGGATTATCTTATAGATATTTAACAGGGTTATGTGAAAGTTTTTAGGAATCTAGTCCTTGTATTGATTACTGGAAGGAATTAGATTATATGAATTATGGAGAAGAAATTCAAAAAATAACAATGCGCAGGTGTTTATTGATGCACAACGTATAGATATTTAGAGAAGAATATCCGAAGTTTACTTATTTATTAGAACGAAGTAACGCAGCTTCAGCAGTTTTTTATCCGATTATCGGAGTGGATGGATCCGTAGGTATGTTAGTTGTTCTTTATAAACAAGAACTTTCGGAATTAACATTAGATAATATTAGAAAAGCTATAGCTCCAAATATATAGCCTTTAGCTGTTCTACTAGATTATAATTATGTTCATGGAATTAAATGATTATGAAAATTGATAAACAAAATGGTGATGTAAAGTATAATGATGAAGAACATTTATACTGGGATGATAATGGTAAATACATAAGTGTAACAACATTAATTGGAAAGTATTGTCAACCATTTGACAAAGAGTTCTGGTCTGGGTATAAAGCTTTAGAGAAATTGCTCAGTAAAGAAGATTTTAAAATGGAAAAGAAGATGTTGCTCGATACTAAAAAGATAGAACTTAAATACTATATTGATATGTATGGTATTACTGAGAACGATTTTAATCGAGAACAACAAGCAGTTCTTGATGGTTGGCAAAAAGAAAACGAAACAGCTTGTGAACGTGGAACTAAGATTCACGCAGATTTAGAAAACATGTTCACAAGTAAAAAAACAACCGATTTAAAAAAGTTTGGAATCGGAGGAAAATTTTTAGTAAATACAAATCAAACTTTAGAAAATTCTGGAATAAGCTTATTAGATATTGAAAACGGAGTGTTTCCAGAATATTTAATCTTTAGACAATCTGATGACGGTATTTTAAAGATAGCTGGGCAAGTGGATTTATTAATTAAAGATGGAAATTGTGTAGAAATCCACGATTATAAGACAAACAAGAAGTTAGATGAAAAATCATACTATAATCCTCAATTAAAGAAATTTGATATGATGAAATATCCTTTAAACAACTTAATGGATTGTAATATGATGCATTATGCTATGCAACTTTCTACTTATGCTTGGATGGTACAAAAATTAGATCCAAAACTTAAAATCAGGAAGTTAAATTTAATACATTATGCTCATGATGGTAGTGTTACTGAACATGAGGTACCTTATCTTAAAAATGAAGTAGAACGAATGCTTAAAGATTATAAAAAATCAATCATTCTAGAAAAAAGAAAAAATGCTCGTAAACCCATAGAATTTTGAGTAAGAGCGGGACTAGAATTCGATAATAATTCAGACGTTAAAATTAAGTATAGAAATATGGGATTAAAAGCAATAATTGACGGACATGTAAAAGAAGCTCTCGGTAAAAATCAAGATATTTTTGAACAAAGAATGGATATTTGCCGAGAGTGTCCATTATATAAACAAACAGCTATGGGGCCAGTGTGTAATAGTAGGCTCTATTTAGATACGATTACTGGAGAAGTATCTGAAACTAAAAAACCTGGATACAAATCAGGTTGTGGATGTAGACTTCAGGCAAAAACACGTTTAACTTACACTCATTGCCCTGTGGGTAAATGGTAATATTAAAAAATGGACGAATTACAAAAACATTATTCAAATTTAAAATAGACATATCCTCAATGGCACGATAATGAAGTATTAATTAATTAGGATACCTCAATATCTTCATCTATGTTTGAGGAAAATGATAAGATATATATTATAGATACGTTTATTAACCCTATGCCCAGAACAACTTTTCTTGTTGGAAATAATTGTGTATTAAAATTTACAAGAAACGGACGATTTGGAAATAATTGTGTTATTGATTGTGAAACTCCTTTAGAGATAGAAGCAGGAATGCATAAAATCTTTGGGACAGGTACAATTAAAGCTTTATTGAAAAATCCAATCTTATATCCAGAATGGTGGGGAGCTGTTGGCGATGGAATTACAGACGATGCTCCTGCAATAAATAGCTGCATTAAAGCAGCACATAGAAATACTGTATTCTTAGGACAATCGTTTTATAGAATTAAAAGTACACCTATACGTATTGTCGAGGCGGAAACAGAAACTAGCAGATATGAAGCCTTTGGCTTAAGTTATCCAACAGGAGCATCAGAGACTTTTTGGGAATATAACGGAGCTTCTGGGCCTCAAGATTTGAGAAGAAAAATTATAATTAACGGTAACTTAATTGGCGATGAAAGCTTAGTTGGGCCTGTAGTATACGTTGTTTCTTTTTCTGTAGGTGTGTTGGAAATCAATGGCACAATATATGTTAGAAATACATCTGATTCTTCTATAGGGTTTTTATAGATAGGCACGTTAAATGCAAATAGAATTCATATACATAATGTCGTAAAAGAAGACAATGATAGAACTGGAGGCGCTACCATTAATCACATGGGAAAAGGATGCGGTATTGTATTTGGACAAATTTTTAATAAAAATTTAATAACAATCGGAAGTGTGTCTGGATTTGAATATGGAGTAGTGATTACCGACAGAGTTATGTTGTCTACTTTATGCCCAGATTTCGATCCTATTCAAGGATCGAATGGTAAAGCTGCAGGATTAGCTAATAAAATAGATATTAGAAGCCTCAATAATAATTATTATCCTGTATACATACATTTAAAATAGAGTAATAGTTATTTTAACAGTAATACCTTACATATAGGGATTATGGGATAGTTAGATACAATGTTAGATACTACTAAACTAAAGGATGGAATAACTGTAGACAATAGAACGGGAAATTCATTTAGTGAGAATAAAATCACACTAGATGCAACTGATGGATATTTTAATCATGTGTTTAATATTTATCGAATGCGTGGAGGTAGTATAACAACACACGTTAATACTAATGATATATACATAGGATCTACTACAGATGCAAATAAAATAACTGCACATTTAAACGATGCTAAAAGTAAAGTTTTTTAGTTCACAAATTGTCATAATGTCCACATGTATTGTATAGATAAATTATTCGGAGAAACCTTAAGTTTTTCGAAATGCTCTAATATACAAATAGATATGGTACGTTTTACAGAAACTAAAACTACTGGAGTATCTTTAATTAGTGATCCTGAAGTTTATTATGGTATAACATTTAGAGATAAAGTTGTTTTTGATGCAGAAATATCTGTAGAAGATGATGCCCATATTTTACATAACGGAGTTTCTTCAAATGCCACAAATGCTTTAATTTTAACTCCACATCAAAGATATTTAAGTAATATCCATTATGTAAATACTTTACCTGAACCTTTAACGACAACTAATCATTAGTTCTATGCATTAACTAGTACTGAATACGGAACTAATATAAAATTATACAAACTATATGATTCACTTGGAAGACAAGTAGGATACGTATATAAAGATAGATATACAACTGTACAATAATTAAAATGTAAATGATTATGGAAAATGGAAAAATGAATTTTTTTGGAGGAGACACGGCAGTAAGTTTTGCGAATGCACAAACTCTTGATGAAGCCACTAAAAAACAAGCTGTCGAAAGTTTTAATAAAGAAGTAAATAAGAAAACTGAAGCCGTAAAAGCAGAGATTGATAGAAAACTTGCAAAAGGTAAAGAAGTTGCTGAAAAAGCAAAAGATATGGAAATTATTCCTGCAAACAGCTATATTCTTGTAAGACCTTATGCAGAGAATCCGTTTGAAGCTATGCGTGAAGAAAACGGTATTATTATTCCAGTATATGACGGTTCATTTAAAAACCCAGATACTGGAGAAGAAGATAAGGAATATAACCTTTCAACTCAAGCAGATGTCATTGAGGTTGGACCAATGGTTAAGTATGTGAGACCTGGTGATGTTGTTTACTATCGTGAGGCTTGTCAAGTTCCTGTTCCATTCTTTGGACAAGGATTGTATGTTGTTTCTGAACATCAAATTCATGTAGTAATTAACGCTGGTGTAAAAGAGCGTTTCGAAAAAATTAATAATGGATTGGTTGACATAGCAGAACTTCCTGATTTCTTAGGTAAAACTAACGCAGAGAAAGTTGAAAACTATACTAAACTTAAGAAGTTAGGACTCGTATGTAAACCTGTAGAAAATGATAAGTAATATGGAAGATAAAGTATATTTTGTTCCTGGTGAGCTAGTAACAGTTCGCCAGGAACTTCCTAATAAACCTACAATGTTAGTAATAGGTAAGGAAACTATGGCCTTTAGAATGTCAGATAAATCTGAATAGTTTAAGGGTATGAGATGTAGATGGTTTACTAAAGACGGATTTCTTTAGGAAGCTGTATTTTCAACTAAAGATTTAATTAAAATATGATTAAAAAATATCAACAGGGTGGAGCATCATCCCAAAATGAACTAAATCAGTTCGCTCAAGAAATAATATAGAATCAGTTATTTGGAGAAGATACTGAAACAAAACTATAGCAATTAGCTAAAGAATAGCCTAAGATAATACAATAGCTTTTTTAGATTTGGAAACAAGCGGGTATTGATGGGGTTATTAAAGCCTTAAGTTAGTCTCAAAAAGCAGCAAGGGGAGCTAAGCTAAATAGAATTAAAGCTCTTAACAATGCTTGTCCTGAAGGCTATATGAAAAAAGGTGGCAAATGTAAGAAATGTGAGAAGGGCAAGAAGTTTGATAAAGGTGCGATTCCTACAACTTCTTATTTTAAAGACGGTGGAATTTAGAAAAAACAAACTGGAGGAGGTTTTAATTGGGCACAAGCTGCACAAGCTACAGCAGAAGCAGTAGGTAATGGTATAACTGCGATGTACGATTGGAAGAAGCAAAAAAAATATCTTGATACTATGCGAGACATAAACAATAGTAACAATAACGCTTAGATTGCTATGGCAGGAGCTTAGAATGATTTGGCTATGGCAAATATGAAAGCTAATACTGAACTATAGGCATAGTAGTTTATAAATAATAACAAACGTAATAGATTTACAGGTTATTAGCCAACCTGGATGCAAAACCAATAATGTATGAAATTTTTCCTCTTTGATAATGCGACTAATGAAATAACTATTAATGAACCTGAAGTTCTTATAATAAAAGAATTTGCAGCGTTATGGGATAAGAAGAGAAATGAATGTAAAGAGGATAAAACTGGAGGAAAACGTCTACGAGCATATAGAGAATTAACTTATATATGGTTAATGTTAGATTGGGCTAGTCCTTATTCAGATTATGATGAACAAGAAAGACATCGAGCTTGTTTAGAGGATGCACATCTAACAGAGGAAGAATGGAACAATCCAGAATTTAGAGCAGCTTGTCGTAAATATCGAGAACTTCAGAATTCCTCTAGAATACTTAGACTTATAAATGCTGCTAAAGGTACAGTAGATAAAATCACCGATTATTTCGATACCATTATTGATTTAGATGAACGTGATCCAAATGGAAAGCCTGTATTTAAAGTTAAAGATGTAATGGCAGAAATGAAAGGTGTTTCAGATGTAATAGAACAACTTAAAGCACTTGAAATTCTATATAAGAAAGAGCTAGAACAAGACAGTAATGGTCTTATGGGTGATGTAGAAATTGGTGCTTTTGATTAATATTTATAATTATGATTTCAAACGAAGAAATGTACGAATTTGCCTCGCAAATTGCAGGTATTACAGATAGTGATCTACAATAGTACAAATGTGGAGGTAAGACTAAAATGAAAAAAGATTGTGGTGGAGCTAAAATGCAAGCCGGCAATAAATTCAAACAAGTTTAGCAAAATGCTAAATTAAAACAAGAACGAGAACAATAGATTAGGAAACTTCAAGAAGAAAAAAAGAATCATCCTGAACGTTTTGATAGTAGAGGTAATAGAAAATATACTAAAGAGTAGGATACTCCAACTAATGAAGATCAAAGACCTACATGGAGGCTTGATGTAAGACCAAAAAGAAAATAATGCCTCGTAAAAAGAAATAGAATCCTACTTTAAAAATAAATTAGGATAAACTCTAGTAGCAAGCACTTGATAATAATATACAAGCTTTAAGAGAATCTTTATTTAATAAAGATGTAGTAACTTGGGATGTTAAATTAAATGATAAAATTGATTATTTTGATTCTGACTTGTCTTATGAATTGACTGGCTATAGACCATTAACTAAAACTAAAGGTTTAGATTTTAAACCAGAGTGGTTTACAGAAGCTAGAGAGGTTAAATTACAAACAGGTAAATACTGTTCATACCCACAAGGTACTAAAGCTTATATGGATTTTTGGAAAAAGGAATATGATCGATGTAATAATGGTATGAGCGTTAATGGTTATAGAATTACTGGAGATCACTATTTCTTTTTAAATTATTATAGACTACCCGATACTGATGTTAAAAAAGCAGGGTAGGGTAGAGGTTTAATATTTCCAGCTTTTGTTGATAAGCAGTACGAATATTTTCATTATATAGAGATGGCTCAAATACTAAAACGAGATGTATTGGCCGTTAAAAGTCGTGCCGTAGGATTCTCGGAAATTGGAGCTAGCTTGTTAGTTAATAATTATTCAACTAGACGTAATACTCACAATGTAGTAATTGCAGCAACAGAAAAATTCGTATCTGACTCATTAAAGAAAGCTTGGTTATAGTTAGACTATTTAAATGCTGATACAGAAGGCGGTATGAGACATGTTCGTTAGAAAATGAATACGGCCTTTCACAAAAAAGCATCGAAAATAAATAAACAACGTGAAGAGTTACCAAACTCTTGGAATTCTGATATAGAAGGATTGGTCATAGACTAGTCTAGTAAGCTTCGTGGTGATCGTATAGATTTGTTAATATTTGAAGAAGCTGGTTCTAATCCTATTTTAAAAGAAACTTACATTAAAGGTAACGCTCTTGTAGAAGTCGGCGGTAATAAAATAGGTACAAGATTGTGTTTTGGAACAGGCGGTGATATGAAATCAGTGGATTAGTTAAGAGATATGTTTTATAATCCCGTTGCATTCAATGTCCTTCCATATAGACATAATAATTTTGATAGTGGTGAATACAAATTATCAGGATTTTTTGTATCCGCAGCTGACTTTATTTTGAAAGACGGATATGAACCAGAAGAAGGTAAATATATACGATTTATTGATGATAGAGGTGTAGTTGATAGATAGGAAGTTAAAAAGTTTAGAAATTTAACTCGAAATAATCTATTAAGTATGCCAAAAGAGTATAAACGCGAATGTGCTGAGCACTGTTTTACAGCAGAAGAAGCGTTTGCTCTTGAAGGTGAAAACCAATTCGACTAGGCACTTATTGCAGAATAGATGGCTAGGATACTTATGAATGGTAAAGATGTACCTACAATTTAGCATGGAACTTTAGAATACATATTTAAAGATAATATTGTTACTGATGAAATGATTGAAGGTATAAAATTTGTACCACAACAAGGTGGAAAAGTTCATGTATTAGAAGCCCCTAAAATAGATGACGATAAACAAGTTCCAGTTAATCTATATGTTGGTGGAATTGACGGTATCGACTTAGGTTAGGAAGATACATCTGCTAGTTATAAAGACCCATCTGATTTCTGCGTAGTAATACTTAGACGTGCTTACGGTATGCATCCTCCTCAAATTGTAGCTTATTATAAAGATAGACCACAAAAAGTTAGAGATGCACACATAATGTGTTTGAGATTATTACAATGGTATAATGCAAAAGCCTGTCTTGAATCTACTCGTGTATCTCTACTTCAATTCTTTAGAAGTAAAAAATGCGAAAACCGTTATTTAATGCGAAGACCTAGAGCCTGTCAATCTGATATACAGAATGGTAAAAGTAGATAGTTTGGTGCTCCAGCTAATGAAACTACAATTACACACGGACTCGATATGATCTCTGATTATATTGACGAATATTGTGGTGAAATTTGGTTTAAAGAAATCCTTGATGAGTTATCAAGATATTCTTATGAAAATAAAAGAAAATTCGATATTGTAGCTGCTATGCAAATGGCATTTCTTGCTAATGAAGAATTAATGTTTGTTTAGCCAAAAATAGATTCACAACAAGATAAATTTGAGGACTTTGGTTATTGGAAAGATGAACGTGGAATTATTCATAAAGGTAGAATTCCTAAAGCTCCCACAACTGAAGTTAATGCTACAATAGACACAAATATAATAGATGTTGATTCATATTATGGATACGAAAGACTTAGAATCAGCAGTCTTGGATATTATTAAAAACGTTTATGAAAAAGAATATACTGGAATGATCAAAGTAATTAAACTTAAATCTGGTTATAAATTATAGTTAGGCTTTGGACATAATGATATTCCTTATGAATGTGCATTTGATGGAAATGCAGAATAGTTTCTTAATTTTATATGTAAAGAACTACGAAAGATTCATTGGGACAGTATAGAATTTTCAGAATTAAAAAAATTATATTTTACACGTGGCTGCTGCGAGGGGTAAAGAATATGTAATAGAACAAGTAGACAAAGCTATTAATGAACTCGTCCATCATAAATTTAAGTTATAGAAAGCTTACAATTACTATAATGGTAGGCGAGATTCTGAATAGTTTAGGTATCTTGAAGAAAACTTTGGTATAGGTAATCCAACTCAAGTTGAATTTACACCACTGATTAAAAAACATGTAGATGCGTTACTTGGTGAATATTTGGACGTACCTACAATTGCTAAAGTTTCTTGTAAAGATGAATAGACTCTAACTAACATAAATAGAGATAAACTACTTGAGATAAAACGACAACTTTTTAATTTATATAAATAGGATTTAAATAAACAAATTCTTGATTTTGTAAATGGAAAAGATTTAAAAGATCCAGCTATTGATTAGCAAATAAATAAACTTATCGAAGACATTGATAACAATTTTATAAGTGAGTATGAAATAGCAGCACAAAATGTTATAGATTATGTATCTCAATCTAGAGTAACCGATCTTGCAAATAAGAAAAGAATATTACTCCAAGACTTGTTAATAGCTGGATGTGCTTTTTATCGTACAAAACCTTCACCAGAAGGTACTAATTTAGTTATTGAATGTCTTAATCCCTTAAATACATTTGTAGACAGAAACCCAGATTCTCCATACGTTAAAGATAGTTATCGAGTAGTTATTCGTAAATGGATGACTAGAGAACAAATTCTTGCAGAGTATGGTGATAGAATGACTCGTGATGCGATATCTGAACTTAATGATATGCATAATCATTATGAAGATGGAAATTTTATGTACGTTACTACCCATAATAATTCATTACTTCATGCTCCAATGGAAGGAGATTTAGATAATGGTAAACGAGTAGTACCTGGGTTTCCAATTGATGGATACGAAACTTATATGTACAAATTGCTTCCTGTATTTGAAGTCGAATGGATTGATGTAGATAAACAAGACGGAAAATATATCCAGAATCGATATGAGGGTGTACGTATAGGTAATTCTATATATATTCCCACTGGATTATCACAAAACGTAGTAAGAACACAAGATGCTCCAAGACATTGTAAGTTATCAGTAGGTGGTATATTTATGATGAACCGTGATAATTTACCAACAAGTCTCGTTTTACAATGTACAACTTTACAAGATCGTTATGATGTAACTATTTTCTTACGTGATAATCTTCTTGCTAATAGTGGTACAATTGGAGATTGGCTCGATGTTTCAATGCTTCCTGCATTTTTAGGTTCCGATATGACAGAACGTATCTAGAAATGGTTAGCATATAAAAAAGGTGGTACAGCTCTCATTGATTCTTCACAAGAAGGTAGAGGATTTAATAACAATACATTTATGTCTGGATTTGATGATGCTACAAAAGTTCAAGCCATTCAAGCATTTGAAATAGTTCTTGAACGTATTGAAAATCAAGTAACATCAATTACAGGTGTATTTAGAGAAAGATTAAATGGAATTACGTAGCGTGATGCTGTAAGTAATATAGAAGCCGGAGCTAAAAATTCATTTACGATTACAAAACCGTTTTATCAACAAATGGATACTTTAGTTACTGATATACTGATTGATTGTGTTGATATGGCTAAAATTGTGTGGAAAAATGGCTTAACTGGTTCTATTATTCTTGGAGATCATTTATAGAAAGTATTTACAATTCTTCCAGAATATTTTACAGTTACAGATTACGATATACATATTATATCTTCAACTCAAATTCTTAAAGATTTAGAATAGTTGAGATAGACAGTTATACAGATGATATAGGCTAATATGCTAGAACCAGATATGGCTGCTGAAGCTATTTCTTGTCGTAGTATGACTGAATTAAAACAAATGATGAAAAAAGGATGGGCTAAAAAGAAAGCTGAAATAGACTAGATTAATCAACTTCAACAACAACTTGAATAGGCTCAACAATAGATGTAGCAACTTCAATAGTAGAACTAGTAGATGTCTCAAAAACTAGAGCAACTTAACGAATAGAAGTTACAACTAGAATAGGCTAAACTTGAAACTGATAAAGAAATTAGATGGTATCAAGCTTAGACTGATAGAACATATAAAGAAGGACAAACTGAAATTGATAAATAGAAAGTTAAAATTGAACTTAATCAGCTTTATGACGGTAATCCTTATAACGATACAGTTAGATTTACATGATGGAAAAAATAATTGACTTACTTCTTGGTAGTTTTGACTTCGGTTATATGTTAACTGTTAACATATTAACATACCTAGTTATAAAAACTATAGATTAGCTTAACGGCCCAAATAAAGGTGTCTCAACAGCAGTAAAACGTATAATAGCTGTGATATGCGGATTGCTTTTAGGTGGAATAATATGTTATAATGGATAGTACTCAAATGTGATATTATATAGTTTTATTGCTAGTTTAGTAAGTTGGGACACTGTATTTAAGCCAGTTATTAAGTATTTTAAAAACTTAGATTATAACAAAGATGAGAATAGTTGAGTAGAAATGTAATTGTAGTATTCAAGTGATGCCAATTACAGACTATCCTGAAAATAGTACTTTATATAATCCTACTTGGGAAGATTCTGGTGTATTTACATTAATTTATAAGATTGATGTAGATGGTACTGAAACTCTTGTAGATAAACATTCAGCCATACACGTAATTGATGGAAAATATCAACGTGAAGTTTATGATTTAACTTTAGCTGACGGTAGATATAAAGTACTATCGTTCATAGTTCCTACAAAACAATATCTTATTGAGCAATTAGGTATGGTAGATGGATTTGATGATCTAGAATATTAGGAATGTCATAAAGACGATCCTGAAAATCTAATTTCTAATGAACTTGAGATAATCGTAGCTGCCGATGAAAATTCTCCTACATTATTCAGTTTTACAGGTCGTAGACCTAATCCATCTCCATATAGAAGCTCAGGTTTATATTACTGGATGGATATTACTAATATTGATGATTTACTTGATGAGGTAAAATCAAGAGACATTATTGATGGTTATCTTTATGGTACCAATATTAAAGTGATTGAAGAAGATTACTTTCAATATTGTAATCTTTATAAATGCTTTATAAATAAAGCTAGTGCTTTACTTGATTAGTACAAAGGTTGTTCTGGAGAATATAGTATATGTAATAGTTCTTCGCTTAATGGAACAAAATGTAAAAGCAATGTAGACCAAACTCAAATCTAGATTCGTGATTATTTATGGATGGTAATTAATGCGATTAAGTATGCTTTAGAATGCAACGATTATGAAACCGCTAATAAGCTACTTAATTGTGTAAGTACTTGCGATGGAATTTGCAATAATGAAACTTCAAGTAAAAAACAGTCAAACTGTGGATGCTATTAAATAGTAGGTGATAGCAGAAGTTAAACGTTATTGCAAGTTATTAAATAACGGATATCAAGATTTTTGCTATTAGGATACTATGAATAAGATACTTAAAATTGAATTAGATAATAGTTTATAAGTTCTATTAAATTATAACTATGATAGAATACGAAAAAATAAATTTAAATTAGCAATCTACAACTAAAAAAGATTGTTCGTGTAATAAAAAGATAGATATTAAGAATGATTGTGCAACACCACAATGTTTTAAAGTAGATAACTATTTTTCAGAGCTTGTCCATAATTGGGAAAAAGAAGCTGCTAGATACAATTTAGGTATTCAAGAACTTGAAGGTATTGAATACGTAACTGAAAATAACAATGGAGAACTTCTAACTAAAGTTATTTTTAAATATCGTAAAGGTCACGAATTAATTACTCGTGAATTTTATTGCGCTCCTGCTGGTCCTGAAGGTAAACCTGGTAAAGACGGCCGTGATGGTGACACAGGTCCTCAAGGTCCTAAAGGAGATAAAGGTGATCCTGGTGTATCACCAACATTAGGTATAGTTAAACTTACTTGGATAAATAAATGTTCAGACGAAGAAGCTTATTTTGAACAAGTATGTGATACTAATGTTTGGAATTTAATCCTTAAGCTACAGAAACCAGATAGTATTACAGAATTAGAAAATATTATTACTCAAATAAATAATAATTTAGTAGAGCATTATGTAACCAAAGATTCTCTACCTGATTTTTCATAGTTTGTAACAAAATCTGAAAACCGTATCCATTTAGATTATACAGGTTCAACATTAAGTTTAATTAAAAACGGAATTCTTGAAGATAGTGTTGAAATTCCTAGACAAAATCAAGAATATACACTACAAATTGCCAGTGATAATATATTAGGTGGTATTAAAACTGGATATTCTACAGATGAAACTGCTAGAAATTATCCTGTTAATGTCGATGGTGCAGGTAGAGCTTATGTAAAAGTTCCTTGGACTGATACAGTATCTGATGATTTCAATATCTATAATTGGAAAGAGGTTATTTAGAATTGGTAGAACTCCGCATTAAGTTCTATAAGAACTGCATTAGATCAAGCAAAGAATGATGTAAATGCATTGAAAAATTGGAGAGTTGTAGTTACTGATGACAACAATACTGTAATAACAAACATAGATCCAAATTCTGTAATTACAGCTCTTAAAAATGAAGAAACTGGTGTTATTTCTGGGTTAGTAATGAATACTCTAGAAGCACAAAATTCTTTAGTATTAACAAAAGGAGAAAACGGAGCTTCTTTTATACAAGCATTAGGCGAAAATGATAGCACTACGGCTATTACTTCTGATCATATAGTTTTAAATGGTAAAACTATTGCTGATTCTATACAAGCAGAAGACATCACTCTTACTGGAAAAATAACTGCAGAAAACGCAGAGATTAATGGTAATGCAATGCTTTCAACGTTATTATTGAATGAAGGTAGCTACTTTGAAAATGAAGATGAAATAGTTCTTAAAAACGAACCGTATCATAAGGTAATAATTGTAGTTACTTAGGATATAGCAACTGTTTTAAAACCTCAAGATTGTAATCTTCAATATGTAGTTAATGGAGAATAGATTATTATAAGTTAGGATTTACCGTTAAGTACTTATTCAACATACCTGCTAATTAAAACTAATACAAATTGGCGTGTAACTAAATTAGATTTAGAAAAAAATGAAATCAGTCCTGATGATCCGGAAGATCCAGATACACCTTCAACTTTTGAAGAAATAAAATATTCTCAGCCTATATCAGTATTTCCCAGTAGTATGAATTATGCTGAAATAATAACAAATGTTAATATAAACGATTTAGCTAATTTTGACTGGAAACCCAAAGATGGAGAAACAAATCCATCTTGGAAAGATGTGTATTATGTAACTCTTACTGCTCCTGGAAATAAATTATAGTATAAAAAGAAACCTACCGCTATAGAAATCGTATCTAATTCAGAAGCTATACTTACTATTTACTATCCTTATCAAAAATTAGAAGGAAATGGCGTAGTGAAAATAAAAGCAACAAAATCATTACGTGGAGATACTTCTGAAACATTAGACTCTTTTGATTATAGTTTTAATGGGGAAAATGGAGACGCTATATAGTGGGCAAATGGTTATCCCTGGCGTTGTGAAGGTTTAGATTCGTCTGTAACACTACAAAATATATTTAATAATATTCCAAAGAATTCCGAATTGGTTAAAATTGCAATATATAGATAGTATACCGTAGCTAAAGCGATGCCTAAAACGGAAGCTTCAGCACTGTCTAATGGAACTATTGTAGAGGCAAACACAGGTGCTATATTAGGAGAAATTTATGAGAACGCTGTCCATAATATATCTGGAAAGAGTTATCAATTAACATTTAACGAAGAAAAATATAACGTTGCTGCAATAAGTTCTGAATAGAATTTAAATGACATCAAAGTTGAAGAAGCACAAATAAATCCATAAATAAACTATGAAAAATTGTAATTGTAAAGAAACAACAACAACTTAGTGTAAACCAGATCCTTGTGATTTTGTTTATAAATAGCCAGTTGATGAATGCACAAATAAAACAGTGTATTATATTACTCAAGCTTCAGCAGTATTAATGGACTGTAATGGAGAAACAACAGTAAAATCAGAATTGGATAAATTACAAGCAGCTCTCTAGAGAATAAATGACAGACTAGATGAACAAGATTATGAGGGCATTCGTGAGCTATTTGAAACTTTATTTGGAGATTGGAAAGATCACTTAAATGACTTATTAGATTAGCTAACGGGAAATCTCATTACTAGAGAAGAATTTAACAATACATTAAAAAACTACGTAAAAGAAATTGTAGTTAATGGGAAATCATATACTCCTGATGAAAACGGAGTAGTTAATTTAGGAACTATTAGTGGTGGATCATCTCTAGGTTAGATATAGTCAAATTGGGCATAGGATGATAATACTAAAGTAGATTATATAAAAAATAAGCCTAGTGATACTGTAATATTTGCTACATCTGATTTTAATATTTCTGATAAAGCGGTTAGAACAAATCCTTATATAAAGTTTAAATTTCAACCATTAGATTTAAACGATAATGGTATATGGGATGTAGATGATAGAAGTTGCTTATATGTATTATATAATTCTAGTTTAGAGTATAAAAATCTAATAGAAACTCGTTATAAGGATTTCTTTAATAAGAGTGGAGATGGTAGTAGTGATGAAGTCAAAATAGTAAATGAAATGATATACTGGATATCGGAAAGAAAAGAATACCCTGTGCAGATAGTTCCTTTATACAATGAAACATCAAATGCACAGATTCCAAGAATTAATATAGGCGATATTAAATCTGGAGTTTATTATGATTTTCATCTAGATAAATTTTTCAACATTACAGTTAGATTAGATTCTGACAATAATCCACATTTTTATGCAAAATATATCGTAAATAAACCTTTATTTTCAAAATAGTCAGGCGAGTATATAATTAGAGTTTATAATCAAGATGAAGATGATCCGTCAATACTTAAGGAATCTTTAGAATATAGTTATTATGATCAATTTACAAATTTAAGTTCAGTTAGTTTTCGATTAACAGGCTCTACCCTTGGAAGAATTATAATGATAGACGGTTAGCCTAACATATTAAGTAATGGTTTTCCACAAGTTGAAACAAATTAGGTAACTGTCAATCTTACACAACATGGAGATATTTATACAGGAACGTTTAGGGCCTATTGGACGGAAAATAATTATACTTCTTTGAGTATTTTTTCGAATAGAGATTCTAACACAGATCAAACAGGAACAGATGATGATAATAATGAAATCCTATCTAGTTTTAAATGCGAATTTTATCCTCCTGGCACATATCAAACAGGAACAGATGATGATGGAAATCATAAATACTA
>OCVV011214646.1_pt1 | contig 16205 bp, 17 predicted proteins | sample 1539721 | NCBI WGS metagenome assembly OCVV01 (sample SAMN02144230, study PRJEB22623) | gut metagenome | biome: sheep rumen | host: Ovis aries | place: New Zealand
TTGATGAACGAAAAACACCTGAAGCAAAGTATGCTCATTCTTGTGATAAATCAGAGTGGGATTGGCAGAGTACTATATATGATAATGAAGGATGCGTTGATGTGAGGATTAGAGATGATAAAGATCAAAAAATAATGAATCATTATCTAGTAAAAAAACTATTAGATGAAGGAAAAAGTTTTTCAGAAATATGTATATTATATAGTCAAAATAATTATAACTATGATGAAAATTTTATGGCGGTATCAAATTATGTTCTAGAGCATAATGCTAAGAAATTGGTGAGAAGTAAGGAAACTGAAAACAAATAGTTTCTTTTTTTTATGCTTTGTGATAAAATATTGACGAGAAAGAGGGAGTATTAAATGGAAGATACAATTGTAGCAATATCAACTACCACAGGAGTAGGAGCAATATCAATAATAAGATTAAGTGGCTCTGAAGCCTTAGATATAGTAAGTAAAGCATTTACCAAAGATTTAACTGATGTTGATTCGCATACAATTCACTATGGATTTATTAAAGATAAAGAAGAAAAAATAGATGAAGTATTGGTTAGTGTCATGAAAGCGCCAAAAACTTTTACAAGAGAAGATGTCGTAGAAATAAATTGTCATGGCGGTGTAGCGGTTACCAATAAAGTACTAGAAATACTTTTAAAAAATGGTGCAAGATTAGCAGAGCCAGGAGAATTTACTAAAAGAGCCTTTTTAAATGGAAGAATAGATCTTTTAGAAGCAGAAGCTACTATGGATTTAATATCATCACAATCAGAAAAAGCCAGGAAAATGTCAATAAATACATTGACTGGAGAGACTTCTAATCTAATAAAAGACCTTCGTAACGAATTAATAGGAATAATAAGTAATATTGAAGTAAACATTGACTATCCAGAATATGAAGATATTGAAGTTTTAACAAATGATAAAATATTACCAAGTATAAATACATTTAGACAAAAACTAGAAGAAATAATAAAAAAATCAAATGATACAAGATTAATAAAAGAAGGTATAAATGTAGCAATTATAGGAAGGCCAAACGTTGGAAAAAGCAGTCTCCTAAATGCATTGATTGAAGAAGAAAAAGCAATAGTTACAAATGTTCCAGGGACAACAAGAGACATAGTAGAAGGAAAAATAATATTAGATGGAATAATATTAAATATCATTGATACAGCAGGCATAAGATCATCAAATGATATCGTTGAACAAATAGGTGTAGAAAAAAGTCTAAAAATGATTGAAGAATCAGATTTAGTATTATTTATGTTAAACAATAATGAAGAATTATCTCAGGAAGAAAAAGCAATATTAGATAAAATAAAAAACAAAAAACACATAATTATAATTAATAAAATAGATTTAGAAAATATTTTAAATAAAAAGCTAATAAATAATTACATTGAAATATCTGTAAAAGATGCAATTAACATAAATAAAATAAAAGAGGAAATAAAAAAATTATTTTCGCTAGGAGAAATCCAAAATAATGATATGACATATCTATCAAATGCCAGAAGCATCTCACTATTAGATAAATCTTTGAATTATATAAACGAGTCCATAAAAGAAATAAAGGATGGAAGTCCAATTGATATTGTTGAACTAAATCTAAAAGAGGCATGGAATACACTTGGAGAAGTAATTGGAGAAACATATACAGATGAATTATTAGATGAACTATTTAGCAGATTTTGTTTAGGAAAGTAGGTGGAGACATGAATTATGAAATAATAGTTGTAGGAGGGGGACATGCTGGTTGCGAAGCCGCTGTAGCTTCTTCTAGAAAAGGACATAAAACCCTTTTGATAACAGGAAATATCAATAATATAGCAACAATGCCATGTAATCCCTCCATTGGCGGTTCTGCTAAAGGAATAATCGTAAGAGAAATAGATGCTCTTGGTGGAGTAATGGGTGAAGTAGCAGATAGAACTCTTCTTCAAATGAAAATGCTAAATTATGCCAAAGGACCAGCTGTTAAATCACTTCGTGCACAAGCTGATAAGGTAACATATCCTAAAGAAATGTTAAAAGTATTAAGAAATGAAAAAAATTTAACTATTAAAGAAGGAATGGTTGAAAACCTTATTGTAAATGATAATAGTGTACATGGAATTATATTGGAAAATGGGGAAAACATAACAAGTAATATTGTTATATTGACAACAGGAACATATTTAAAATCCGATATTCTAATAGGAGATACTAGAACAAGAAGTGGCCCACATGATGAAAAATCTTCCATGCATTTGTCAGATAATTTAAAAAAGTATGGCTTTAATATATTAAGATTAAAGACAGGAACTCCTCCACGTATAGATAGAAGTACAATTGATTTTACAAAAACCAAGAGAGAAGACGGAGATAAAGAGTACTTTACATTCTCACATACTAATGGCCCCGTTTATGATATAAATAATCAAGAGCCTTGTTATTTAATATACACAACCGAGGAAACAAAGAAAATAATAACAGATAATCTCAACAAATCTAGCATGTATGGTGGATTAGATGATATAACAGGGGTTGGCCCTAGATATTGCCCATCAATCGAAGACAAAATAGTAAGATTCAGTGATAAAGAAAAACATCAATTGTTTTTAGAACCAGAAAGTAAATATTATGATGATATTTATATTCAAGGATTTTCTACTAGTATGCCAAGAAATATTCAAGAACAAATGGTTCACTCATTACCAGGATTAGAAAATGCAAAGATATTAAGATACGCTTACGCAATAGAATATGATGCTATATATCCAACACAAATAAAACCTAGTTTAGAAACAAAAGTACTTAGCAATTTATTTACCGCTGGGCAAATAAATGGAACAAGTGGATATGAAGAAGCGGCATGTCAGGGATTAATGGCGGGTATAAATGCCTCTCTAAAATTAGAAGAAAGAGAACCTTTAATTTTAAAGCGAAGTGAAGCATATATCGGAGTATTAATAGATGACCTAGTCACAAAAGGAACTAAGGAGCCATATCGAATGTTAACATCAAGAGCAGAGTATCGCCTATTACTTAGACATGACAATAGTGATCTAAGATTAAGGGATTATGGCCATGAAGTAGGACTAATAATTGGAGAAAAATATAAAAAATTCATTCAAAAGAAAAAAGATATTTTAGAACTAACAGAAAAATTGAAAGATATCAAGATAACTGTTGATACAGAAAAAAACAGAAGAACTCTAACAATTTATGAATACTTAAAAAATCCTACTTCTAATTTAAACGAAATAATAAAAAGATTTGATCTAAATTTAGAGTATCCACAGGAAATTGTTGATGAAGTAGAAATTCAAATAAAATATGAAGGCTATATCAAAAAAATTGAGCGTGAAGCTGAAAAAATGCTAAAGAACGAAGAAAAACAATTACCTGAAAACATTGACTATGATAAAATACCAAATTTAGCTAGTGAAGCAAGACAAAAATTAAAAGAAATAAGACCAATAAGTATTGGCCAAGCACTAAGAATAAGCGGAGTAAATCCATCTGACATATCAATACTATTAGTATATTTAAAGAGGAAATATAATGAATAAAGAAAGATTCACAAGTGAAACAAACAAATTAGATATAATTATGAGTGATAAAAACTTACAAAAACTAGAAGAATATTATAAAATCTTAAAAGAAGAGAATAATAAATATAATCTAACAAGAATAATAGAAGAACCAGATGTCTATTTAAAACATTTTTACGATAGTCTAACTATTAATAAAATAATAAAAATTAATAACCAAAATATTTGTGATTTAGGGTCTGGAGCAGGATTTCCTGGTCTAGTTCTAGCCATATGTTTTCCAAATATTAAAATAACTCTAATAGAATCTAATGGAAAAAAATGTAATTTTTTAAATATAGTTAAGGATAATTTAAAATTAACAAATGTAACAGTAATAAATGCTAGAATAGAAGACTATGCCAAAAATAACAGAGAATTATTTGATATCGTAACAGCAAGAGCAGTAGCACCTATCAAGCATTTATTAGAGTATGGTATCCCACTAGTAAAAGTTGATGGCTGTTTTATTGCAATGAAATCAAATACAGAAATTGAAGAAAAAAACATAGAACATTATTATCATAAGTTATCCATAATCGAAGAAGAACGAATAGTTTTTGATCTTCCAATAGAAAAGTCCCTAAGAACGTTAATAAAATATAGAAAATTAGGAATAACAAATATTCTATATCCGAGAAAATATTCAGAGATAAAGAAAAAAGAAATTTAAAAAGTAATAAAAAAATAACAATTTGTTTATTACTTTTTTTTTGCTAATTTATGTAAACGTCTTGTAAAAAAGCAAAAAATATAGTATCATTATTTTAGATAATCGTGTATAGCAGAATGAAAAGAGGGATTAAATATGAAAATGAATAAAGAAATAGTAATGGTACGTTTATCCGATATCATTCCAAATAGATTTCAACCGAGACTAACATTTGACGAAGATGCTCTAAATGAACTTGCAGACTCAATAAAAGAACACGGAATAATACAACCTCTGATATTAAGGGATTTAGGAAATAAATATGAAATAATAGCAGGAGAGCGTCGATATAAAGCAGCGCAACTAGCAGGAGTTCTTGAAGTACCAGCCGTAATAGGGCAAATGGATGATCAAACAAGTGCAGAACTAGCTTTAATTGAAAATATACAAAGAAAAGATTTATCTGCTATTGAAGAAGCAAAATCATATAAAAAAATACTAGATATGGGTGGTTTTACTCAAGATGAACTAGCAAAAAGAATGGGCAAAGGGCAATCAACTATTGCTAATAAGATGCGACTTTTAACATTAACAAATGAAGTACAAGCAGCTTTAATGAATAATTTAATATCAGAAAGACATGCAAGATGTTTACTTCAAATAAAAGATGAAACCAAACAAAAAGAAGTATTAAATAAAATAATAACAGAAAGAATGAATGTAAGAGATACCGATAACTATATAAAAAATATGTTAGGTATGAAAGAAGAAATTCAATCATCTATAGAAGAATCAAAAAATGATATTTCAGAATTAAAAGATAATTTACCACGTGAAAATAATGAAGAAAATATGACAACAAAAACTGATGAAAAAATAGACTTGCCAAAAGAAGACAAAAATGAAAATCCAAACGTTTATACTCAGACAAAAAATATAGATTTTATAGATTTAAATAATCTAACTTCTGAAGTTGAAAATAATAATAATCAACTCGTAGAAGGAATGTTACAAGGTGAGAAATCGAAACTTGAAGAACCAGTTATAAATGTTTTAGAAAGTCAAGAAAAAGAAAAGGATGATGTTACAATGCCAAATTTAGAGCCTATAGTAGAAAAAACAGATAATAATGAACAAAATAGCATTTCAAAAATTAAAATGGCTACCGCTATTAGACTTGCAAAAGATACTCTGGATGACATTAAGACAGCTGGTTACCAGGCATTCATTGAAGAAGTAGAAAATGAAAGTAACTATCAAATTATAATTAATATTCAAAAATAAGAATAAATATAATAAATATCACTCATAATTAAATAGAAGGGGTGATATTTTTTATGAAAAAGATAATAATAATATTACTTACAATAATGATTTTTGCACTAATGTATAAAGAACAAAGAGCAGAAATAATAATACCAGATATGTCTATCAGATTAAGAGTGATACCAAATAGCAATTCATCATTGGATCAAAAAATGAAAGAAAAGGTAAAATATTATCTTGAAAACGATACTTATAATTTATTAAAAGATGAAAATAATATTGTTGAAGCAAGAAAAATTATTAAGAATAATATCCCAAATATCGAAGAAAATATAGAAGAAATATTTAAAGAAAATAACTATTATATAAATTACAAAATTGAATATGGAAATAACTATTTTCCAGCAAAAGAATATCGAGGCATAAAATACCCAGAAGGATACTACGAATCCATTGTAATAAGCATTGGTGAGGCAAAAGGAGACAATTGGTGGTGCGTGTTGTTTCCTAATCTCTGCCTTGCGGATTTAAAAAGTCAAAATAATATAGAATATAAATCCTGGGTAGTAGAAACAATAAATAAAATATTTTAAGAGGTAGAGCATATAATTACATAGGTGATAGCTTTGAATATAATAGCAATAATAATAATAGCAGTTAGCCTATCAATGGATGCTTTTTCTTTAGCTCTTATATATGGTACTCAGGGAATAAATAATAAAGATAAAATATTTTTATCAATAATTGTAGGGATATATCATTTTATAATGCCTTTAGTAGGATTACTAATAGGAACGATAATAATGGAAAAAATATCTTTTGAATCAGAAATAATTGTGGGAATAATACTTTGTCTAATAGCACTAGAAATGATTATTTCAAGCAAAAAAAAGAAAGAAGAAAAATTTCTTTTAAGTATAACAGGCTATTTTTTGTTTGGTTTATCAGTAAGCATAGATAGTTTGACGACGGGAATAGGACTTACCGCTATTACCAATACTTACTTTTTATCGTGTTTAATATTTGCAATAGTTAGTTTTGCTGCAACAATTTTAGGACTAAATATAGGGAATATTTTAAATATAAAGTATGGAAAAATATCCACATTAGCAGGTGGAATAGTACTATTTATATTAGGTATTTTTTATATTCTAAAATAACCATGTCAAGTAACCTGTAAAAAGATAAAATAATAATTGACTAAATACAGTTAAAGAATTAAAATAAAAATATAGAAAGCCTTTGAAAGGAGCAGGTTATGTCCAAAATAAGAATCGAGGGAAAACATAAATTAAGTGGTGAAATAAATGTAAGTGGTGCAAAAAATAGTGCAGTTGCCCTAATTCCGGCAGCTATTTTATGCGATGAAGTTGTAAAAATAAGTAACATACCAAATATATCAGACATAGATTCACTAGAAGAAATTCTAAAATATTTAAATGCTAAAATAGATAGAGATAAAGATTCAGTAACTATAGATTCATCAGTAATAAAAAATAAAGAAATACCGGAAGAATTATCTCAAAAATTAAGAGCATCATATTATTTTATGGCGTCACTTTTAGGAAAATATAAACATGTAGAAATGTATTTTCCGGGAGGATGCACAATAGGAGAAAGACCAATAGATCAAACATTAAAAGCATATCGTGCTTTAGGCGCAACAGTAACTATTGAAGATAACCGTTATATAGTTGATGCCAATGAATTAAAAGGCGCTAAGATATATTTAGATATGCCAAGTGTAGGAGCAACAATTAATACAATACTTGCCTCTGTCAAAGCAAAAGGTAAGACCATAATAGAAAATGCTGCAAAAGAGCCAGAAATAGTAAATGTAGCAACGTTTTTAAATACGATGGGAGCAAAAATAAAAGGTGCAGGTACTAATATCATAACCATAACAGGTGTAGACTACCTTCATAAATCTTTTCATGAAGTAATACCAGATCGTATTGAAGCAGGAACCTATGTAATAATTGGAGCTTTACTTGGAGAAAAACTAACAATAAAAAACTTGATACCTTCTCATATTGAAGCATTAACATCAAAACTTATAGAAGCAGGAGTAAATATGGAAATAGGAGATGACTATATAACAGTATCATCATCAGAAAAATATAAGGCAGTAAATATAAAAACTCTACCATATCCAGGATTTCCTACTGACCTTCAGCAACCGATAGTACCATTTTTAACACAATGTCGTGGAATAAGTACTGTTGAAGAAACTATATACGAAAATAGATTTCAAAATATATATGACACAAATCGTATGGGGGCAAATATAATCGTAAAGAATAATAAGATTGCAAAAATAAAAGGAATAACACCACTTCAAGGTAAAAATGTAACAGCTACTGACCTAAGAGGAGGAGCTTCTATGTTAATATGTGGTTTAATAGCAGATGGAGTAACAATAATAGATAATATTAAATACATCTTACGTGGTTACGATGATATTTGTAATAAATTATCCAAAGTAGGTGCTAAAATAGAATTAATATAAATATACTTTAAGTAGGTGAACAATGAAAAAAGTATTATTAATATTAATTCTTTTTCTTTCCTGTTACTTCATATATAACAAAACAATTGACGAAAAAAAATATTATTTAACAATCGGAGATTTTCTTTCAAAAGGAATAACAGAAAACGGAGATTTAACATATGGGTATAGTGAATATATTAAAGACTATCTTGCGAAAAACAATATTCTAAAGGAATATGACAAAACATTTACAGATAGTGACTATCGCATTATGGATGTAATAAAATTACTAGAATATAATGAAAAAAAAGATAATCAATCACTAAATTATTTAATAAAAAAAGCAGATATTATAACAATATCCCTTGGTATGAATGAAATATACTATAAACTAGAAAAGGATACTAAAAATATTTATACATATATTGATGAAACATCAAAAAATTATGATAAGATATTATCTTATATGAATTCCTTCCATCAAAAAAAAGTTTTTGTATTAGGGTATTATAATACCATAGCAAGCAATAATGATGTTTTCAATTATGCCAATTACAAACTAAAAGAATTATGTCAAAAATACAATTTTGTATTTATAGACTTATCTAAATTATTTAATAGTAATCCAAACTATTTCAATAAAGAAAAATCATTTATACCAAATTCAAGCGGTTATGAAAAAATTTCGCAAATAATTATTGAAAATTTTAAAAATAACTGATATAATATATCACGTAATTTTATTACTATGACTTAATTGTCATGGCGGAAGGAGAGAAAAAAATGAAAAAAAATATTCATCCAAATTATGTTGAAGCAACAGTTACTTGTGCTTGCGGTAATACATTTAAGACTATGTCAACAAAAGAAAACATTCAAGTTGAAGTGTGTTCTAAATGTCATCCATTCTATACAGGAAAACAAAATTTAGGTTCTAAAAAAGGACAAGTTGAGAAATTTAACAAAAAATTTGGTTTTACAAATGAAAAATAATGTGACTAGTTCACATTTTTTTGTTTTTATGATATAATCTTCGTGAAGTGATAATAATGCAAGAAAAAAGAATAAAAAAAATATTATTAAAAATAAAAGAAAACTATTTATTAATTGTTATTTTTACATTAACAAATACGATTAATGGACTCCTTTTACGATTAATAACAATTAAAAATGGATTAAGAGTTTCTGCAATTTTAATGGATACTGGAATACTACTAATATTGAGTACACTTTCTCTACTTTTTAAAAGTAAAAAAAAGCGAACAAAGTATCTGTTTATTTCATCAATAATAGCTACTTTAGTGTGTCTAATAAACAGTATTTACTATCACTATTATAGTTCATTTGCCTCAATCTCTCTTTTAGCTACGGCTGTTTTTGTAAAAAATGTAAGCAATGCCGTTTTTGAAAATGTTTTAAAACCAATAGATTTAATTTACTTATGGCAACCTATATTTTTTTATGTATACAGTAAAAGAAGAAATACAACACATGATAAAAATAAAGAAGATAAGAAAGTTTCAAGAATATCTATATTCTTAGCAAGTGCATTATTGGGCTTAGGATCTTTACTAATGCCATCTAATGCGTATTCAAGATTATATAAATTATGGAATAGAGAGTCTGTTGTAATTAATTTTGGACCATATATATATCAAATAGATGATATAATACAGAGCCTTACGCCAAGAATAAATACTATTTTTGGATATGATAATGCCTTAAAAAATGCTAAAGAATACTATCAAGAACACAAATATGAAGAAAAAAATAATGAATATACAGATATATTTGAAGGAAAGAATATAATTGTTATACACGCAGAAAGTATTCAATCATTTACTATGAACCAATCATTTAATGGTAAAACTGTAACGCCAAATTTAAATAAACTATCCAAAGAAGGAATTAATTTTAGTAATTTTTATTCTCAAGTCGGCGTAGGAACCAGCAGTGATACCGAGTTTACTTTTAATACATCGTTAATGCCATCTGCGAGAGGAACAGTTTTTGTAAATTATTTCGACAGACAATATATCTCAATACCTAATTTACTGAGAGAAAAAGGATATTATACATTTAGTATGCATGCCAATAATGGTGAATTTTGGAATAGAAATACAATGCATAAAACTTTAGGATATAATAAATTTTATAGTATGGATTCGTATGATATAGATGAAATAATAGGGCTTGGACTTTCCGATAAATCATTTTTTAGACAATCAGTTGAGATTATGAAAAAAGTAGAAGAAAATGAGAAAGGACCTTTTTATAGTTTATTAATAATGCTATCTAATCATACTCCATTCAGTGACTTGGAATTAATGGATGAGTTTAATACAACAATTGATGTAGAAATAGATGGTGATATAATCACCAGAGATTATATTAATAATACAAAATTAGGAAATTATATTAGATCAGTTCATTATGCAGATCAAGCCATAGGAGAATTAGTAGAGAAACTAGATGAAGAAGGTCTATTAGAAAATACGATATTAATCATATATGGTGATCATGATGCAAGACTTCCATTTGAAGATTATAATTTATTATATAATTACGATCCAATAAATGATTCAATAAAAACAGAGTCAGATGATGGTTATCTTAAATTTAATGAATACGAGTATGAAATAAATAGAAAGGTTCCATTTATTATTTGGACTAAGGATAAAGAATATAATGTAAATATAAAAACTCCAATGGGAATGATAGATGTATTACCAACTATAGGGAATATGATTGGAATACATAGCAAATATCAACTAGGTACAGATATAATGAACATAAAAAATGGTGACAATACAGTTGTTTTTACAGACGGTTCATTTATCACATCAAAAATATATTACAATGCTCCAAAGGGAGAGTTTTATCCTTTAAATAGTGATCCAATAACAGAAGAATACATCAATTTAAGAGTTAATCACTCCTCAGAACTAATTGACATTTCAAATGATATTATTTATTATGATTTAATCAAAGAACTTGAAAGAAGTGATTAAATCTAGATTTAGGAGGAAGTATGTTAAAATTTATAGTATGTGAAGATAATATTGAAGGTTTAGAACAAATGTCTCGAATTGTTACAAGAGTAATGATGAATTATGAAATGGAGTACAAAATAGAAAGATTTACTGAATATAATGACAAATTCAAAGAAGTAATAAATGATGAATTTGTAAATAAAGTATATATTCTAGATATTGAACTCCCAATAGTGAGTGGTTTAGAAATAGCATCAGAAATAAGAGAGGATGATAGTGATAGTCCAATAATATTTGTGACAGCACACTCAGAATGTAAAAATGATATTTTTTATTCAAGACTAAATGCCATTGACTTTATTTCAAAATATAATAGATATCAAGAAAGATTAGAAGAAACAATTAATTACATAATCGAAAAGATGTATAGGAGTAAAACACTAAATTTCTCATATAATCATGTCTATTATAAAATAATGTTTAAAGAAATAAATTATATTGAAAAGGCACCATTACAAAATAAATGTATAATACATTTGACAAACGGAGATGAAATATACATAACAAAATCTATTATTAAACTAAAAGAGGAATTAGGACCTATGTTTTATCAAACACATAAATCATGCGTAGTAAATACCGAAAATATCAAAAAAATCGAATATACAAAGTTCACAATATACTTTAAAAATGGAGAAAGAACTAATCTTCTAACTCCATCAGCTAGAAAGGAGTTGAGAGAACGTGTCGGAGATTATTAGTATATTTATAAGTAGCATATTATCAATGTCGGCTGTAATATTTTTTGGTGAAATCATCTTCAATAATAATATTATAAAAAAAGAATCAATAAAAAAATTTATTGTAGTATTATTAGCATCATCAATATTGCACACAATATTATACATTTGTTTCGATGGGACAATAAAAACAATTTTGTTGTGTATTCTCTATATGTTAACACTAAAAATATTCAATAACATAAGCATCAGTAAGGCAATTATATCATCAATAATCTTTTATGTTTTATTGATTATTCCAGATTTGATAGCACTTGGTTTTGCACTATATATTTTAAAAATAGATAAAGAAATATTTTACAGCACCATTGCAGGAGGAATAATTGCTAATCTATCAGTAAGCATTCTTATGATATTGCTTACCTATATTATAAGAAAACCACTTAGAAAATTGATTAATATGAATATATCGACAAATAAAAAATTAATTTGTATATCATCATTAATTTTAATAGTTTTAGCTATATTCTTTTATAATTTAATAAAAACGTTTGAATTCAATAATGATATTGCTGGATTTATAATAGCAATATTTGCCCTAATTACAATATTTTTCTATGTTTTTAAGCAAAAAATTGATAATAATACAATTACAAAGAAATATGATGAATTGTTAGATATAATGAAAAACTATGAAAGCGATATTGAAGATCAAAGAACATTTATTCATGAAACTAAAAATGAGCTTAGCACGATAAGAAGTAAAATAAAAGATAAGGAATCAGAAAAAGACATAATGAAATATATAGATAGTATTATTGGTGATAAAGTAAGTGGTGACATGAGTAAATATTCCAAATTTAAATATTTACCATCAAATGGATTAAAAGGATTTTTCTACTATAAATTTACCGAGGCTGAAAGAAAAGGTATAAATGTTTCAGTAAATATATCTAAACAAATAGAAAATTCATTTTTAGGAAAGTTAGACACTAAAGACTTTAAAGATTTAGCAAGAATATTAGGTGTATATTTGGATAACGCTATTGAGGCAAGTTCTATTTCAGAAAATAAGAAATTGGGTATTGAAATATACCTTATCAATGAAAACATCAATATTATCATATCAAATACATATGCAAATGAAATTAATAAAGAAAAAATAGGTAATGAAAAATTTAGTACAAAGGGTGAAAAAAGGGGTCATGGACTATTACTTGTCAAAAGAATATTAAATGAAAGTAAAATAATTACTTCAGAAAATGAAATAAATAGTAATTTATATATTCAAAAGATAAGAATAAAAAATATCGAAAAATAAAAAAAGATCAGTATTTTCTGATCTTTTAAATTTATTTATTAAGTAAACTTTTAGGCATTTTAGGTTCATCAACAAACCAAGCAAGACAAGCTTTTGTACCAGCAGATGCTGATAGAGAACCAACCCAATTTAATAATGCTGCAAACATTCTTCATACCTCCTTTTTATTATATTTCCATATCTAATTATGAAACTCATTATAAGTTTTATAATTATTATATGGTAATTGAAACACCCTATAAGTAATAGGATGAATCATCACAGTTGCGTCAACAAGTCCAAATAGCAAGTAATTGCTCCAAACAATATCTTTCAATAATATGATTAATATAACATAAAATAAACTAATTATACCAGAAGATATTTTATAAATTTTTCTTTTCTTTTTATTAATAAGTGGTCTCTTATATGTGTCTGCAGGTGCGAAAATCACCATATGTATAAAGCAAACAATAGAAATAGCCAATTTTAAATAAAAATCAAAGAATACATATTTACTGAGAAGTCCTGCTCCTATAAAAAGAACGATAGATATTACATAGCATTGAAAACTATTCTTTGCATGCATACCAAAAGCAGTAGTTCTAAGTATATTATAGAATAATAATATGAAAAAAACTTCTTTAATTACTCCAAGAAAAAAAGATAAAAGAAATATTACAATCGCTTTAGTAAAGGTAATATACAAAGCTTCAATTCCATATTGGATTTCCTCTAATTTTTCTTCGGAATAATCAGGATACTTTATTTTAATTTTACTAATTGAATAATTTAAAAACTTCTTCCTCATATCTTATTCACAAAACAAGTATATCATTTATAAAAAAAAATTAAGAACAAATAGAATAAAAATAATTTGGTGATTTTTGACAATAACAATTATTAACTATTTGATAACACTTTGATTTGTAAAAATTATCAAATTATCATTTAAATCACTCGAAAGGTGGATAATCATGCAAAACATGATAGTTAAAACAAAATTTAAGATAGATCTATCAAAGTATAGATAATATGTTATTCACAGAAATATATTAAATAATAAAAATAGATAGATTTTTTTTTAAAAAAATAGTAAAATAATAGTAGAGGTGAAGAAATGGAATTATATCAATATATTATTATAGTAGCTGTACTTATAGTTATCGCTTTTGCAATAATAAAAATGAACAAAAAGGATGTAAAAATCGAATTAAATAAATTGGTAGATCTTCTTGGAGGCAAAGATAATATTCTCGATACTGAAGTAGAAATGTCAAGATTTAAAGTTACATTAAAAGATATTTCAAAAGCAAATAAAGAAGGTATTCTTAAACTTGGAGCTAAAGGTGTTGTAGAATATGAAGACCAATTAAAGATTATAATGGGTCAGGATGCAAAAAAAATAAAAAAATATATAGATGAATTAAAATAACATACAAAATGTTATTTTTTTTGACAAAATTCGACAAAATTCGACAAATAAAAAATATATAATATCTTCAAGAGGTGATTCCAATAATGGAAATAACAATTTTTAAAGATATTATCTTAAATACAATTTTAATTATTTTTCCTATACTTTTATATTTTGCTTTATCAATATATAAAGAAGAATTATCAAAAAAATACAATAATTTATTACTCAATATCGCATTAATAACATCAATATATCTATGTTTACGATTTGGAACAATTTCATCAAATAATAAAATATTATTATTTTGCAATATTCCAATTATTATAGCATTTATAAAGAAAAAAGGTAGTTTAGCAATAGTACTATCAATTATTAATATTATATATTGTTATCAGGCATCCGAGGCATTAGTATTAATAGTATTAATAAAGTACATATCATATTTTATATTGTACTTTTGTGCAATAAAAAAAAATATATCAACAAATAGTTTTATTTTATCTGCAGCAGTTATTCAAGGATTCTTTTTATCATTTGAATACTTCTTTATCGAAGTAAAATCCTCTATAAACGACATCGTAATACTATTAATTTTGGTATTTGTCTATTATTTTATTACATTTTTTATTGTATATATTTTTAGAATGATTGATAAAATTAATGATTTAAATAAAACAATAAGAATATTAGAAAAGGATAAAAAAATAAAAGATGCACTTTTTAAGTTAACACATGAAATAAAAAATCCTTTGGCAGTATGTAAAGGATACCTAGAAATAATTGACTTAGATAAAAGAGAAAAATCAGAAAAATACTTAAGAATAATGCAAGAAGAAATAGAAAGAAGTTTAAATATAATGACCGATTTTATTCAATTTAATAAAATAGTCATAAAAAAGGAAAAAATCTGTATAAATACACTGCTTGAAGACATATATGATTCATTTAAACTAATAGCAGTAACCCAAAAGATAAAGATAAAAAATATAAAAGATAATAAAATTATTTTTATAAATGGTGATTATGAAAGACTTAAACAGGTTTTTGTAAATATAATAAAAAATAGCTTTGAAGCAATAGAAAAAAATGGAATAATAGAACTTTATCAAAAAAAATATGATTCATATATTGAGATAATAGTTAAAGATAATGGAATTGGTATGGATTGTGAAACGTTATCAAAAATTAAGGAAATGTTTTTCACAACCAAAGCAACTGGTACAGGATTAGGCGTATCATTATCCTATGAAATAATTGAAGCCCATGGAGGAACGATTTCATATTATTCTGAAAAAAATATAGGAACAACAGTAAAAATACGATTACCAATTTGAGTAATCGTTTTTTAATAATTTATCAAAAGCATGTTATAATATAAATGGAGGTTTCAATGGAAGATATATTTTTAAAAAATTTACCATGTATTGATCTACATGGTTTTGATATGGAAAGTGCCAGAGTTGCTACTGAAGATTTTATTAGTGAAAATATTCAATTAAAAAATAATAGAATAATCATAATTCATGGAAAGGGAAGCGGATTGTTGAAAAGAAAAGTTCATGAAACTCTAAGCAAACGAAAAGAAGTATCAAGATATTATACAGATTGGAAAAATGATGGATGTACAATTGTTCATTTGACTATTGACAAGTAAATATCACTATGCTATAATAGGTGTCAATTTTAGGGGAAGGTATTCTATGCTAAAAGACAATGAAATTATTAATTTATTAAAAGAAATAAAAAAAATTAGTGAATACATA
>OCVV011315710.1_pt1 | contig 16204 bp, 12 predicted proteins | sample 1539721 | NCBI WGS metagenome assembly OCVV01 (sample SAMN02144230, study PRJEB22623) | gut metagenome | biome: sheep rumen | host: Ovis aries | place: New Zealand
TACTACATTTTATAATCCTGATAATCCTAAAGCTTCTATCGTAGATAGGATATTACATGATAAGGCTCGTCATTATTCGATTTATCATGTGGATAAAAGTTTATGGGACGTTAAGCGTACATTTGATTTTGATGGAACAGAGGTTATTGAATGTTTAAAAGAAGTCGCAAAAGAAGTTGATTGCATCATTATTTTAGGGGAGTCGGACGATGAGAGCGGTCGTTTACAACGTACAATCTCATTTTATGATGCAAAAGATTACTGTCCTGAATGTAAAAAAAGAGGGGATTTTACTAATGGATGTACAAATCCAGATTGTACTCATAGTCAAAAAATAATTCCAAGATATGGACATGATACGGGCATATTCATTAATCGAGAGAATTTAGGTGAAAATATTAATTTATCGGCTGATACCGATAATATTAAAAATTGCTATCGACTAACCGCTGGTGACGATGATATGACAGCTGCTGTTATTAACTGCAATCCATCAGGATCTCGATATATTTGGCGATTCACTGATGATATGAAAGAAGATATGTCTGATGAATTACGGGAAAAAATTAATACATATGAAGAAGAATATAATAATTATAGATATTTTGAAGAAATGACAAAAGTAACCGAAAATGATGTGAACCAATATAATTCTTATGTGAATAAGTATGATGAATATTCAAAAGAAAAATTAAATCTCCTCGATTTTCCCATTTCAGGATATACTAATTTAACAGCGGCATATTATTATACAACATATTTAAAAGATTTTCTTGAAAATATGATGATGCCTTATTCCCCTGATGTTGTAGACACAACAGCTGAAGAACAGTTGGCATTATATAAAGAAACTAAAATTGGTGTGCGATCTTTAAGTAATATTAGCAACGAATCAAGTGCAACAGAAGTTAAAGACTCCGTTGGTCTATATGTTGATACATCAAGATATTCTATTGAAATTACTACAAATTCTTATAATACAAGTACGCATATTTGGACTGGTATTATTAAGCTTGAGTCTTTAACTGATGAAACTGATACCGCACAAAAAACCGCTTCTATTACCTTTAGTCAGGCAACTGGGGATTATATTAAAAATCAAGTAGAAAAATTCATTAAAAAGAAAGAAGCTTTATTAAGCGGCATTGTAAATCTTTTGAAATCTGACAATGCTACTTTTACAGCAGAAATGAAAAAATATAATCTGGTCTCTTTATCAAACACATCTCAGGTTATTGAATCTGTTTTAAAGATATTAGATGAGGCACATATTACGGAACAAACTCAGCCCGATGTTTATGAAGAAATATACAAACCATTAAGCCAAAAGAAAACTATTGTAAATGCAGAATTAAAGGTCAGAGAGACAGAGGTTAAAAATCTTGAAAATATAATTAAGCATATTGATGCTCAACAAAAAGAAATTAATTCAGCGCTTAATTTAGAAGCTTATTTGGGTGAAGAATTATGGTTAGAATTACTGGCATTTCGTAGAGAGGACGAACAAGAAAATACTAACTTCATTAGCGATGGGTTAAATGATGCGGAATTAATGCAGAATGCTCAAGATTTCTTTGACAGGGCAGATGAAGATATTGCAAAGCGTGCTGAATCTCAATATACAATTTCTTGTACTTTAAAAGATTTGTTAATTATGCTACCCGATGTATATGACAGGATGACAGACTTGTTTGATGTAGGTAATTGGTTGAGAATTGAAATTGATGACAAAATATATAAACTGCGCTTAACAAGTTATGAAATCAATTTTGGATCGTTAAAGAACATCCAAGTTGAATTTAGTGACGCCAAGCGTTCGAATAACTTTTTCTCAGCTTATAAAGGTATGCGAAAAGCTACTCGCACAAATACAAAAACATTAAGCGATTTGTCTAAAAGAACGGATATCAATGATTCAACTACGGCTTTTATTAATAATGTTACTGAGGCGGTTCCTACAGGACAAAATGGAGCATTTGTGTATATTAAATCTGATTCTGTAATGATTAATGATGATGAGTCACTTCAAGATTATTTGTCTAAATTAGCGTCAGATATAAACGGGGCTTTAAGTATTACCCTTACAAATGAATTCCAAGGAATTGTGACAGATGAGTTTGGACAAGGCGGTGATTATTCCGATTGCACCACAGAAGCACATGTTTTCTATAATAGTACTGATATTTCCGGTGATCCTACTGTTCATTGGAATGTGGTTATCCCACAAAGCGTAACGGGGTCATGGAACGCTACCACGCATACAATGTCAGTAACTAATATAGAAAATGATTATGCAATCGTTGAAATCTTTGCTGATTATAAAGATTTAAATGTTAAAAAGAATTTTGTTATTAAAAAGATTAGACAACCATCTTCTCCTATTGTTGTTAACATTGATTCCAGTGCAGGTAATATCTTTAATAGCAGAGGTATAAACACTATTCTTACATGCACTGTCATGAAAGGCACACAAGATATTACAGATACCGTAACTAATTTTCACTGGATTAAATATGATAAAGACGGTAATGAAGATAAAAGTTGGAGTAGAGAAAACGCACAAATGATTACTCTTTCTACCGCAGACATTCAAAGTAAAGGTATTTTTAAATGCGAAGTATCTTTTTAATATATGATATAGAAAGGAATAAAGATTATGGCACAAGTTACATATGGTTCTATAACGCTGGTCGATCTTACTGATGTTGGGCAATTATCAGTGTATCCTACAAGTAATATGCCCCTTTCAATCATTTTTGATCCCGACCAGAATACATATACACCAAACTGGAGTAGCACAAATTTAACGCTGACTCCAGTTATTTATTATAATAACCAACATTTAACGGCTACTACCAGTGGTTTAACTATTACATGGAAAAGGCGTGAGGGAACGGGTAATATCACCGACCTTACAACAGGGGAAACCAAGCAATCAGATGGTAGTTTAAAAGTTACAGCAAATAAATTCACACCCACTTCTTCCATGATAAGTTATATTGTTACAGCGTCTTACAAAGAGCCTGAAACACAGACCACACTTACAGCAGAAGGACAGATTACATTTAGTTTAGTAAAGCTGGCCTCTTCAGCTAAAACATGTATTATCTCTGGTGGTAATGTTTTTAAATATAATTCTAGTCAGGCTCTTGTAAGTGACTCTTCTATTATCTTGACTGCAAAATTAAACAATGTATCCATTCAAGAGTGGCAGTATAAAGATGCTACTGGTGCTTGGGTAAAATATCCTAATTCTGGTAAAACAGAAACATTGACAGTCAATGAAACAGATGATGTCTTTGTTAATGATACAGCGACTATTCAGCTGACAACGACTGACACCAATGTTTATGATATTCATTCTATTACTAAGCTGAGAGATGGTGCCCCCGGTGATAATGCGGTTACAGCAGTTCTTTCTAATGAAGACCAGATGATTGCGTTCCCGAATACTGGGTCTCCTGATTATTCTCAGGCAGTATCTCAGATATTTATTTATAACGGTGGTAAAATCGATACACAAAACTGGACGATTACGCAATCTAAAACTTCTAATTTGACAACAACCGCTTCTAAAACAGTGGTTGATAATGATACGGTTGCAGTAACAGCAATGACAGGCGATACAGGATCAGTCACTTTTACTTGTAAAAGATCAGGTTTTGCAGACGTTGTTAAAAAGTTCTCTGTCGTTAAAGTTGCACAAGGTGCTGATGGTCAAACACCTGTCATTTATTCTATTGTATGTGAAGCGCTTGCTATTAATAAAACAACTCCAGTCAGCGGTTCACCCGTATATACGCCCGCCACTGTAAAAGTTACAGCATATTCACAGACAGGGACATCTGCTCCAGCTGAATACGCAGGTCGTATTAAAATCATGTCTGATACTACCACTATCCACAGCGTTAATACGAATGAGAAAACATATACATTAACATCCTCTGATATGGCTAATGCAACGGCTAATGGCTATATGACAGTAGAATTATATGAGGCTGGTGGTACAACCAAACTTCTTGACAAACAGACTATTGTTATTACATCAGACGGTGCTAAAGGTGAACAAGGTATTCAAGGTAACGCTGGTCAGGATGCAATTAACGTAGTTATGGGCAACTATGCTGATGTTATCCCTTGTACTAGTGGTAACAAACCTATTAGTGAGTTTGTGATTGATATTCCATTTACTGGATATAAGGGTACAACTCAGGTCGCTTGTAACGTAGCTACGCCCGCAAAGGTTTTAAATGTAACTGCTCAAGTAACTCAGGCAACCGCTACAGCTGTAGGACATGTAAAATATACACTTCCCACAACAACTGATGTAAGTGCAACAAGTGGCACATTATCATTATCCTTTACATGCGAAGGAAAAACAGTTATTCATACTTATACATGGACAAGAAGCACGGCTGCGACCAATGGTGTAAATGCTAGATTATTCGAGCTGTATACTTTAGGCGGTAATGTATTTACAAGTCGTGAGTCTCAGGATATTACTATTTACGGACGATTAATGGATGGTGCTACAGACAAAACAACTTCTTGTACAGATTGGACATGGGCTAAATGGCAAGATGGCGCTTATACTACTATCTCAGGCCAGACGGCTAGTTCTATTAAAATTAATAATTCTACAGTTGAGGGATTTGCATCTTATAGATGTACTTGTAAATATAGTGGCACTACATATACTGCTTACTATTCATTAATTGATAAGCTTGATCCTATTCAGGCAACGGCCTTTTGTTCACTTGGAGAACAGATTGTTAATGGACAAGGGTACGGTGCGTTTTATGTTATTGTAACTGATACAGGTACTGGGAAGGAACTTGACCCTCTTAAATCAGATAGATTTTTGACGGCAGCTCCAAGCAATCCCGCTACAGGTGATTTTTATTATCATCTTAATGCTTCACAAAAAACAGTCACATTAAAGAAATACACCGGAAGTGCATGGGCTGACGCTGGTAGTGGAGATTTACCAACTGGTACATATACATGGACATTCCGTGATTCAAGCGGTAATGCAACTACATTTAATGGTGCTTCGTCTGCAAGTGGTAAAGTTATTTATGTAGATGGTACGCTTGTAACAAAGAAAATTATAGCAGATGTTAAAGTTGAAATCTGATAGTTATATTAGTGCTCAAATGCTGATATAACTATCAGCATTTTTTATTTGGAAGAAAGGAATAACTAATATGATTACATATGGTTCAACAACACTTACTTCTTACAATTCGATTGTAAAAACAGAAGTGTACTATTATAAATCAACAAGTGCTACTTCTTTGTCAGGAGGGTCTTGGGCTACAACTAAACCCACTTGGGAAAATGGTAAATACATATGGCAGAAAATACGGACAGTTTATGAAGATGGAACACATAGTGAAAGCGATCCTGTTAATATTACAGGACAACAAGGCGCAACTGGAACCGCTGCGTATTCGTTTAAATTAAATTCTTCTGACAGTATTATTGGTAAAACTAAGGACGGGGAATATACAATTAAAAAAATTACCTTTAGTGCGACATATAAACAAGGTACAGGTGCCGTTTCTGCATATAGTGGAAGATTTAAAATCGAATCAACCACTAACGGCTCTACATGGAAAACGGAATATACGTCAAGTAGGAACGAGTCATCTAAAGAGTTTACAATCCCTGATGATATTATTTTAATCAAGTGTTCATTATATCAAAGCGATGGAACGACCGTGTTATTAGATATAGTAACTGTACCTGTAGTTAAGGACGGTGTAGATGCAATTGGATTAAGAGATAGTATCCCTTATTATTTAGCATCTGATAAAGATACTGGTATCACCAGATTAACTCAGGGATGGACAAGATATAGGCCACAATTAACGGCAGAAAAAAAGTATTTGTGGGTATATTATGTATCAAGATATAGTGAAGGTACAACAGAACCTGAATTGATTGAAATCAAAGATGATTTGGTGCATTTTGTAAATAACGGGGACGAATCACCTGTTGAGAGTTGTGTGATTGATATTGAACCCGTGCAAGATTTGCATGGGTATGACAGCCCTTGGCCTGCTGGTGGGGGAGTTAATCTGTTTGATATTGATAATATAAATACCGTTGCCAGCGGATATGGGTTAACAACAAGTATTGATGGTGATGTTGTTAGAATCTCGGGAATATACACAGGAACCGGTTCATCATCCCATCGTATAATTCGTCACGACCAGCCTATAATCGAAAATGCAAAGTTTGTAGTTTTTCGGCTGGATACCAGTAGCATAAGAATATCTTGTAGATATGCGTCTACTTCAGATAATTCAATTGTTGTGGATATAGGTAACGCAACGCCTAACGCAGATGTAGACGTAAGATTTAGATTTATGATTTACACTGGATCAACAGCCCCCACCTCCTACTCTCTCTACTCCAACATCTGCCCCATCACCGGATGGACAGGGGCGAAGGTGACGAGGACGGGGAAGAATCTGTGGAAGTTTGATGCATCCTATTCACCTAAAAATTACATAGTTCTGGTAAACAAGCAACCGCTTTACCTCCCGGTCGGAACATATACATTCAGTGCGATTCCGAATATGTTGTCTGATAGCATCGTTCTGTTCGGATACCATGCAGATGGGACAAAAACAGAAATCGCACGACTTCTGTATAGTACATCCAGACAGTCTGCATCTTGTACGATAGCCAAACCAGTCGTATCAGCATACTTTGTAAGCAATAAGGGTGGAACTATTTCTGACATTCAGCTTGAGGTTGGCTCGACCGCAACCGACTACGAACCTTATCAAGGCACTACTTATGACATCACCTTCCCCTCAAAAGCTAGTACTGTATATGGTGGACAATTACATGTTACAACGGGTGAGTTGGTAGTGGATAGGGTGATTATTACAATGGATGGTAGTCAACCGATTGCTGAATCTCAATATAAGCGATTCTATACGCCTATACCTTCTGCGTTCACGGTAGACGTAAGCAACCAGACAACATACGAAGGCGTTATCTGCGATAAGTTTCAGAGTTTTTCATGGGGCGGTTTAGCAAATGCGTCTATAGGATGCGCGCCTGTATACGGACACGGGATTGCTTTCAAACATCCAGATATGAACACTACTGATGACTGGAAAACATATTTTACAAACAATCCTACAGTCTTTTCATATGAACTCGCCACTCCCACTATTTACCGCCTCACCCCTCAAGAGATAACTATGCTTTGTAATGAGAACAATATCTTCGCAGATACAGGCCAAACCGCCATTTCCTATTATGATAATCAAACATCAACTGATCCATATGTAGATTATTCCGCAACATCAGCGTTCGAATATTCTGCGGAAGCACTTGACAAAATAGACAATCTGCAAATCGGTAGTAGAAACTTCGCCGTTAAATGTCCAGGCGAAGAATGGTCTACAACTCATATAATAGACGGAACCAATAAAGTCCTCTATCTTTTTGGAAATAAAGCTGATAATACAATATCAATTCCTAATATTCCCGACATTAAAGTGGATGATATCATACAAGTATCTTTTGATATTAAATTTGGTTCTGATTGGCAAGCAACAGGAACTGGTACTAAACAATCAAACATTCAAGGCAATTGTAATGTTGGCGGTACTTGGACTAACATTAATTATAGTGGTGGAGGTGGGTCACAAAAAACTGAATTGGAAACAATTATGGCGAGTGATTCTAAAGAAGGGCATATTAATACATGGTTTAAAGTAACAAAATCTATATTAGATGGCACATATTCTGGGATTTGTATGTCAAATATTCGTTTCGATTATTATTTAGGTACAGTATCTATAAGGCATGTGATGGTTGAAAAAGGCACTAAGCCTACAGACTGGACACCAGCGCCAGAAGATGTAAATGCATCAATTGCTACTGCCCAATCTACAGCGGACACCGCAATGGATCGTATCATAGCCGCTTATGGTACATGCTCAACAGCTACAAGCACGGCTGCAAAAGTAGTTGCTTGCCCTGATTTTGTGTTGTTTAACGGTGCCCGAATTCAAGTTACTTTTACTAATGCTAACACAACATTTGCACCCACGCTTAATATTAATAACACAGGTGCTAAGCCAATCTATATTAATAAAACCGTCACCTCATCTTCTAATCTCCTACTTTGGACGGCTGGTTCAAAGATGGAATTTGTATATGACGGTACAGGATGGATTGCACAGAATGTTCCTTATGCTTTATATGGTACATGTTCTACTGGCGCGAGTACTGCGGCTAAGGCTGTAACATGTAATGAGGCGGTCATATGTAAAGGTACTACAATATCAGTTAATATGACTAATACCAATACAGCTGCGAATGCAACAATGAATGTCGGTTCAACGTTAGCTAAGGATATATATGCAAATGGTGCTAAATTAACTACAAATAGTCGATTTAATTGGCGTGCAAAGACTACTCAGAAGTTCGTATTTGATGGTCAAGTTTGGCGAATGGATGATGATAGCGTGAAAGCACTTGCGACTGCATATATCACAGAAATAGATGACGATGGTATCATGGTACATCCTGAAGACGATAGTACAAGTGGATGGGCTATTTCTGATGCTATACAACTGTTTAAGAATGGAATTAGTTATATTAAGTTATGGATTGAGAATAATATTCCGAAGATTAGAATTGGTAAAGAAGATCAGGGACATATTATTCTAGATAATGATAGTGTTGATATTAGAAATGATAATAAAGTGTTAGCAAGTTTTGGTGCTACTAGTGTGATTGGCGACACAAATGACTGGCACCAAACAATTGCAGCTAATCAAATAACTTTTGCTAAAGGTAATGATACTATAACTTATATATCCCCTGATAAATTATATACAATTAACGCAGAAGTAGCAGACGCTTTTTATATTAGTAATTATTCAATAAGGAATGCATCGGATGGAAAATTGGTAATCGGATTAAGGAGGTGATTATATGGCGATAGCAAGTGGAACACAAGGAACATGCAGTTGGAATATAGATGATAATGGAAAACTAACGATTAAGCCTACTAGTGGAAGTAGTGGGGATTTACAGTTTGATTCAAGGTACGCAAACTGGTATGACTTGACACAGACTGACCTTCGTTGGCCTTGGTATGCTTATCGCATAAATATAACAAGTGTCGTTTTATCCGGATCTATAACAAATACATATACTTTTTTTGGTAGCCCCTATTCGGGCGAATTTACTGGTATGTTTTATGGCTGTAGTAAATTAACAAGTGTATCTGGATTAAGTTCAATTAAAGGAGCAATAAAACTTACAAGCATGTTTGCTTATTGTTCTTCACTGCATACAATTGATGTAAGTTCTCTAGATGTTACAAATGTAACAGATATGAATTATATGTTTGAGTCTGCTGGTTTGACTTCGATAACAGGGATAAAATCTACAAACAAACTAAAAACAGCGGGATCAATGTTCGCTTATTGTCAATCGTTAACAAGCTTAGACCTAACAAATTTCAATACAACAGGTTGCTCTTTTGATCGTGAACACTCAGATTATTGGGGATTAGATAATATATTTAACCAAACTACGCTTTTAACCACAATCAAATTAGGAAATAATTTTTATCTAAAACCATGTTCTCAATATGCTGTTAATGTTTATGACGTATCTCGGACGGAGATAGGCGAAGCTAAAAATATTACAAATGGCATTATAATTTCCTCAATAGTTGATGCAGACGCATATTTTTCCGAACTAACCAACGCTCAACGTGCGGGTACTTGGCAACGCAACGTCTTATTTACATATGACGTCTCAGCATATCGTTCAACATCTGGCGTAGCGGATGAAGATGGTGAAAATGCAACCTTTGATATCCGATGGTCAACTGATGCTACCACTACAGATCGTGTATTTAGAATATATCAAAAAGAAGCAGGTGCTGTGTCTTATCCAACATCACCTATATTGACTCAAAATGTTACTGGTAATTCAGGTAATACTACTTTAACAATAAATAATATCGGTGATAACGCATACGATTTTAAAGTTGAATTTTATGATGGAATAAACACTTATTTGGCATTTCCATCAATTCAAACAAATATTCGTTTAATTACAATAGACAAAACAGGCAACGTTTGTTTATATTTAAATACATCTGCTTCATCAGGTACAACAGATGCAAAATTATATGATGCTATTGTAGCTCTTGGGTGGCAAGGAGACGTATTAGTATAAGGAGGTAAAAAATGTATCAATTTTATACAGCAGAAATAATTAAAACACAGTCAGGCGAATTTGAACATGATATCCACTGGTATTGGGATGAAAATGAATATCAGGCACAACTTAAAGGAGAAGCAGCTTTTTACGAAATTCTTTCTAGAGCTGCTGTGTCTGATAATCTGGAACATGCGGCAATTTTATTCTCTTCAAAAGGTAATAGAATTATGGACAAGTGCTATACTCATACGCCTATTACACTCCCTGAAAATACAATAGAGGAAATAGAATAACAGGAGGAAATTAAATGTTAGATATAAAAAAATTGTTTACTAGTATACTAACTAGTATATCAAAATTAGATACCGCCCGTGGTGGTATTGGTATGAAACACATCACAATCTCCCCTTTTCCGATTGCAGCTGGTAGTTCTAGTAACCCAACCACTAAAACAGTTAATCTTCAATCATATGGTATAAACACTACCATTTGGGGTGTGATTGGATATTTAAATAGTTATCAATTGCCCTATTTTAATAATACAAATTCAACACGAACTTCCATAACAAATATATCAGGTCAAACAATTACTATTACGAATACAGCAGGAGCCTGGGGGAATAATTCTAGTTTGTACCTGATTGTGTTTTATACAATGTCTTAAAAAGAGGTGATATTAATGAAAGTTACACCAAAATTAATTCTTACAATCATTCACTCTCTCAAAGGCTCTGGTGCTAAACAGAGAGTAAAAGAAATTTACAATACATTTGCTTCAAAACATGGCAAATCAAAAACTGACGGAAAAGCATGGTGCTCTGAAACAGTGAGTGCTGGATTTATTAAAGCAAATGCCACTGAACTAATCGGTGGCATTGCTCAATCTTCTGGTGATCACAAGCGCCATTTTAAACAATTAGGTATTTGGAAAGGTGGACATGATAGAGTTCCTAATGTTGGAGACATCGCAATTTTTCAAGATAGTCATGGTAACCCTAACCATACTGAAATGGTGTTTTCTGTAAATAAATCAAAAGGTACATTCGTAGCACTTTCGGGCAACTATCTTGGTGGTATTGGATTCCGAACCAGAAAAATCCACGCCTCAAACATTCACGGCTACGGATGTCCTAAATATAACTCATATAATACAGTAACACCTACTGTTGTTATGAATGTATTAAAAGGTAAATATGGTAAGGGTGCTAAAATCGGCACTACTAGATATGACCAGCTTGCAATGAGCGGCTACGATCCTGATGCTGTACAAGCTAAAATTAACTGGGTTATCAATACCGCTCAAAATATTAAGAATGGCAAATCTAATTACGGAAACGATGATGAACGCAGACAAAAGCTTGGCATCTGGTATGATGTCGTGCAGAAACAAATTAATATACTTTACGGCATAGACAAATGGTAATTAAAGAGGTGATTTATATGAACGATAATGTGATTAATGCCACCTTTGACCACAACACAGAAATCACAACGAAGCCCAGTACCCAATGGAATCGTGGACAGGTGTTAAAGATTAGTGGAATCTATAATCTGCCAGCAGCATTTGAAGTTGAGGTATCTAATGATAGAGAACGTGGTGCTAAAAGATATCTGGGGCATGACTATGAATTTGTAATCCCAGATGAGTATTTTGAATCTGGCAAGATGATTTATATCTGGATTATGAAGCGTGTCGAACCTTCAGATATTACATCAAAGTATCTTGTCAAAATTCCTCTTAGAACACGTCAGAAACCATTGGATTATGATGTCGATCCTACTAAGAGAGATATCGTAGCAGAAGCTATTGTGGCACTTCAGGATGCTGAACAGGAAATAGCCACACGGATGGATGAGATAATTAAATATGAGCAAAAGATTATGAAGGTTGAAGAGTCATTTAATAATCTCACGGCATTAGCAGTTACACTTCCAGCTGGGTCTGAGGCAACTGTCGATAAATCTAAAAATGAAGACGAGAATTATATGATCTTTACATTCGGTATCCCAAAAGGGGACAAGGGTGATAAAGGCGACAAAGGTTCGGACGGCTACATCACAGTAACAAGGGCTGAATTCGACTCTTTAGTACAACGAGTCCAAGCCCTTGAAGAACAACAAGACTAATCTTAGAGACATAATGGAAGAACAGGAATAAAAATATATCTGAATTGAAATGAGGTGAGAACTATGGGCTTGAATGAATTAATTATGTCAATTCTTCATGAACTTCACCCTTTTGAGAGTCTTAGTTCTTCTATTATTTTTATTGGTGTCATACTCTGTACATTTGTACAGATATCTCCTATTAAAATCAATCCATGGGATGTAATGCTTGGATGGATCGGAGAGAGGTTTAATTCGGGCATGAATAAAAAAATAGATGGAATGAGCCACAGGGTTGATAATTTGGAGAAACGTTTTAACGAACAAGTAGAAGATAATAAATATGAGAAGTTGAAGAAACAGCGTAAGTATCTGATTGAATTTGTTGAAGAAGGCGTCAATGGTCAACGTCACACAAAAGAATCGTTTGAAAATGCTATTAGAGCATGTGACGAGTATGAAAAATTTGTTAAAGAAAATAATATTGAAAACGGTGTCATCAACTCTACAATCCACGCAATCAGAGCAAAATATGAAGAACATTTAATTAACGCTGATTTCGCAACAGAAGAACATTATATTAGTCAATAGGAGGAAGTAAAATGGATTTAGTTAGTATTATCGCAATCGCAATTCTTACAGAAGCACTTATTGAATATGCAAAGACTGTCATTGACAGTTTTGATAGTAAAGATTATAAAACATTCAGGACTCAGCTTGCCAGTATCGTACTGGGCATTGCTATGAGTTTTGCATTCGGTATCAACGCATTTGCATCTGGATTCACGGTGCATCCAATTATCGGTACAGCGATAACTGGTATCATTATCAGCCGTGGCTCCAACTATGCGAGTGACCTGCTTGGCAAGCTTACTAAGTAAAAATTAAATAGAAAAATCGAAGATATTTTTAACTCTGACACGCTTCATGGGTGTTCCTCTATCTAAGGGGAGCACCCTTTTTTTAGTGCGAAAAACGCATTTATTTTTGGAAATACAGGGAGTAAACAAATATGGATAAATTAACTAATGAAGATTTGAATTTTCTCGTAACCCGTGGCATAATAGACATACCCGATATCCAATCTATTATTGAGATGGAGAAGAAAAAAGAACTAGTTGAAAAACACCCTTACAAAGCATGGCAAGGGAAGAATGGAAGTTGGTATGTATATCTACCAGACAAAGAAAAAGGGAGGGTCTTAAAAAGGAAGAGTACAAAAGCTGGGATTGAGAATGTAATCGTTGCTTACCAGAAAGAACAGATGGACAACCCCACTATTGAAGAAGTATTCAATGAGTGGAATGATTACAGGCGTGATTTAAAGAAAATCGCTAAGTCCTCTCATACCAGAATGAAACAGACATTTAATCAACACTTCAAAGAATTCGGCAAGAAGAGGATCAAGACAGTCACTGAATTAGAAATCATTGAGTTTCTGGAAAGACAAATTCCAGAGCACAATCTCTCAGCCAAGTCGTTTGCTAGTCTGAAGACAATTATGCGAGGCATTTTAAAACGAGCAAAAAGAAAAGGCTATATCTCATTTAGTCCAGAATTGCTGTTTGCAGATTTAGATGTTTCTGATAAAGAATTCCATAAGACAATTAAAGAAGACTATGAAGTAGTGTTTGATGAGTATGAAACGGCACTCATGCTGAATTATTTAAAAGAGCACTGTGATATTAAGAATGCAGGAATCCTTTTAATGTTTGTGACTGGTGTTAGGATTGGTGAACTGGCTGCACTGAAGCATGAAGATTTAAATCCTGAGACCGGAACCGTCAAAATCAGACGCACAGAAACACGTTATATGGAGAATGGCTCTACAATATACGGCATAAAAGATTATCCGAAAACTCAAGCGGGTGTCAGAGAAATTGTAGTACCTACTAGTTATCAGTGGCTTATTAGAGATTTGTATGCCAGTTCTTCTGAGGGAGATTATATCTTTAAAGAGAATGATAAACGCCTGACTACATACCATCTTCGTAAAAGAGAATACTATGTATGTAATCAGACAGGCGTATATAAAAAATCACCCCATAAGATTCGTGCTACATACGACTCTATTCTGCTGGATGCAAATGTAGATAGACGTATGGTCAAGGATCAAATGGGGCATTCTGAAATCAAGGTATCTGAAAATAACTATCACCGGAATAGGAAAAGTTTTGATAGGAAGCAACAGATACTTGATGCAATACCTGAATTTTGTTGATTTTGATTACATTTTTATCAGATGTAATCATAAGAATCCCAATAAATACAAGGGTTTGAGAGTTTTCACGAAATTCGATTCTCGTTGCCAGCTCTCCAGAGGAAGTCCAAACCCCAGTATTTATCAGGGATTCAGGACTTCCTCTTTTTTTAGCCTGATTACAAAGTAATCAAATATGTAATCACTATTATAATATATAGAGAAAGGAGCGGTTGGATATCGGGTTATTTCAATATTGTATTATATTTAATACAATCTCAATTCACTCCTGTTGAGCCAAGACCGCCACGACTCTCATCTTCCATATTATCTACTGGAACAATGTTAAGAGGCAGCTGACATTCTTGAATTCTAAATTGGCAGATTCTGTCGTTTTTATGAATGACTGTATCACGAGTGGCGTATACAGGCATCATCCATCGGTCTTCATTTCCTCTATATAAAAAGTCCAGCACGCCAATTCCATTTGTCTGAATAATACCGTACCTTTTAAATGTACTACTCCTTGGCGCCAGAATCGCTTCATATCCTGCTGGAAGCGCAATCGACACGCCAAGATCGATATACTTAAAATCACCCTTTTTCAGTTCCACATCTTCAGCACATCTAAGGTCACACCATTCCCCGCTATGTGCCTGAGAAATTGGCTCAAGACCGTCTACGTGATACTTTACTTTTACTACTTTTCCGATGTCCATTTTTCTTCTTCTCCTTCTTCTCTACAATTCCCAATGTCTTAAATCTGTAACGGATTTTATTCTTCGCCTTTTTAATAAAATCGCCATATCTCCCATATTCATAACCATAAAACGGAGTATACAAATTATTGAATGTATCCATTACATCATAAGAGGCACGGGTTAAATCGTTGCTTAAATATACTCTGCAAAACAGCACTGGATGGTCTTCCCAGAAATGTACAGGGAAGCTGTATCTCCAGCATTCCCTGTCTTTATCATATGTGAAGCCCAGTTGCTTATAATTTTGTTTACAATAATCTGTGACAATAATCATATCTCACCCTTTAGAAGTCTTAACTGTGATCTTGCCGTTCTGAATGTTAAAGAAAATGTCTCCATCTTCCCAGTTACGATAAACTTTGCATCCAACAGCTTCAAGGCGCTTACGAGTGCCCCCTCTTCCACTTCTTTCTTTATGGTGATAATTTGAAAAAGCATACTTAGGACGAATTGCTTTACACAGTGCATCATTAATTGCGTTGCCGTCACCATGCCATTGAATTTTAAATATGTCAGCACGCAAATCCTTAACAGCAGAAATCATCAGGCTATTAGCTGCATTCTGCATATCACCAGCAGCATGGAATCGCACACCACCCATTGTAAAGCGCAGAGCCATGGACTGGTTATTAACGTAATGATGACTATCATGCTCTTTCAGCTTACTAGCAGGAGCAATATACAAACATTCACACTTAATCTCGCCAATGACAAAATGATCGCCAGCTTTCATATAACGATGATTAGCAACCTTCTTAGCCTGTCTACGAAGTGCGTTACCATAACCCTTTTGATATTTGTCAAGCTGAGTACAATCAGGCAGATAGAGCCACTTCACAGGGAATGCTTTCATGATATTAGAAAGCCCACCGTAATGGTCACCATGTGCATGTGACAACACTACAGCGTCAATCTGCTTAAC
>OCVV012824643.1_pt1 | contig 16204 bp, 15 predicted proteins | sample 1539721 | NCBI WGS metagenome assembly OCVV01 (sample SAMN02144230, study PRJEB22623) | gut metagenome | biome: sheep rumen | host: Ovis aries | place: New Zealand
ATGTTTACTTTTCGAGAAATTTTATATAAAATGGATTAAGAAAATATAATTTTTTTACAATTATTTCAAAATTTAAGAGACACAAGGTTTTTAAAGATTTTTTAAAAATTAAAAGTACTTGACAAATTTTATTAAGACAAAAGATTGAAAGGGGTATTTTTTAAATGAAAATTTTGATGCTATCATGGGAATATCCACCTAGAGTTGTTGGCGGTATATCAAGAGTTGTTCATGATTTATCACACAGATTAATTCAAGACGGACACAATGTTACCGTTATTACTTACAGAGATGGAAATGTTCCTTATTATGAAGATGATGATGGAGTAAACGTATACAGAGTAGACAACTTCATGATTTCACCTAATAATTTCATTGATTGGATTATGCAATTAAACTTTAATATGATAGCAAAAGCAGGCGAAATAATTGCTGAACAAGGGAATTTCGACGTTGTTCACGCTCACGATTGGATGACCACATATGCTGGTAAAACAATCAAACAAGCCTACAACACCCCACTTGTTTCTACAATACATGCTACAGAAGCTGGAAGAAACAGTGGTATTAGAGGAGAATTACAAAAATACATTAATGATACCGAGTGGATGCTTACTTATGAATCATCTGAAGTAATTGTTAACAGTAATTACATGAAAAATGAATTACAAAGACTATTTGGTCTTCCATATGAAAAAATCAATGTTGTACCAAATGGTGTAAATTTAAACCTATTCTCTGGAATTGAAAGAGATTATGATTTTCGTAGAAGATTCGCTGCTGATAATGAAAAAATTATACTTTTCATGGGCAGATTAGTTTATGAAAAAGGTATTCAAACTTTAATTTCTGCTATGCCAAAAATACTTGCTAACTATCATGATGCAAAACTTATAGTTGCTGGTAAAGGTGGCATGATCGATGAACTTAGAAACCAAGTTAATTATTTAGGACTTGGAAACAAAGTTTACTTTACTGGATACTTAGGATCTAAAGATGTACAAAGAATGTATAAATGTGCTGATGTAGCCGTTTTCCCTAGTACATATGAACCTTTTGGTATAGTTGCTCTAGAAGCAATGCTTTCTGGTACTCCAGTTGTTACATCTGATGTCGGTGGATTAAATGAAATAGTTGATCATGGTGTTAATGGTATGAAGAGTTATGCAGGAAATGCAAATTCATTAGCCGATTCTATTTTAGCATTATTATTTGATCCAAAACTATGCGATACAGTAACAAAGAATGCAAAATTAAAAGTAAAAACTGAATACAATTGGACAAAAATAGCTCAAGATACTCATTTCACATATGAGAAAGCAATTGCTGAAACAGTTGCTCAACGTCAAGCTAAACAAAATGCTCAAGAAGCTGCACAAAAAGAAATTAAGAAATCTAACGAAATTACTAATTTACTTTCATTCAAAAAGAATCGTCAAGCTTATGCATAATAAAGCACAAATAAAAAATAGCTAACTGATTAGGTTAGCTATTTTTTTATGCTAAAACGAAATGTAAACAATATAATACTATTAAGTGTAATGGATAAAATACGTATAAAATATACTTTATCTTTCTTCCCTGCTTTCCACTATATAAAAGTACTAATATAAGTGGGATGATAAGTATAATATAATCGATACTGAATTTATTTATAATCGGTGTAAAGAGACGTTCTTTAACTAGACTATAATAATATATAAAGTTAGCTATTAAATATGATATAGATAATAGTACTTTATTCTTTTTGAAAATAAAAAATATTATTATAATTGATATTCCCCATATTCCATAATCTACATCTAAAAAGTATCCTGCTAAAAAACAAGCTACTACAGCTAGTGTAGAGTATAAAGTATTTTCAATTTTGTCAAGTGCTATAATTGCCAGAAGTCCAAATATCATAGTGAAAAGTACGTTTCCCATCATATAGTCACCAACAAAAGTTCTAAATAACATGAATGGAATTTGAGAAATTAAAGCAAAAATTACTAATCTTTTAATATACTTCTTTAAATCAGATGTGTGAATATATCCTTCTGTAATCATAAATGCAAAAAGTGGAAATGATATTCTTCCAACATATTGCGTAAAAATATTATTTAAATAGACATTATCAGGAAATGCATATCTTACATGATCACAGAACATAGTAATAATTGCTATAATCTTTAGTATAAATATTGTCATAATTACTCCTAATTATTTAATAATTCTTTTACAACTTCATTAATTGCTCTTCCATCAGCAGCAGCTCCTATTGCAGCTTTTGCTTCTTTCATAACAGGTCCCATATCTTTCGTTGAAGTAGCACCTAATTTTTCAATTATCTTTTTAACTTCTACTTCTATTTCTTCTTTAGATAATTGTTTTGGTAGATATCCAGATAAGATTTCAATCTCACGATTTGTTTGATCGACTAAATCTTGTCTTCCTCCTCTTTCAAATTCAACTATAGCATCTTTCTTGCTTTTAACTTCTTTTGCTATAATCTCGATGATTTTTGCATCATCTACTTCAATTCCCTTATCTTTTTCAATTTGTAATATTCCAGCTCTAACCATTTGAACTGTATTTTTCTTAATTTCATCTTTTTCTTTCATTGCATCTTTAAGTGCAGCCATTAATTCTTCTTTTAACATTTGTTTTCCCTTCTTTCTTTTTATAAGCAAAAAACTTAGTAACCTTATGCTAAGATTACTAAGTTTTAAATAATTATTCTTCCCAGTTATGGAATACTTCTAAAACGTCATCTAAATCATCAAGATTATCTAATAATCTTTGCATCTTTTCTGAATCTTTTTCATCAAGTGCTATATAAGTACTTGGAACCATTTGAACTCCAGCCTCTAAGAATGTTAAACCATTGTTTGATAGTTCTTCAGTTACTTTAGAAAAATCTTCTGGAGCTGTTGTAATTTGATATACTTCATCTTCAGTTGAGAAGTCTTCTGCTCCTGCTTCGATTGCAACCATCATTAAATCATCTTCACTTAGTGGACAGTTAGCAACTTCAATTACTATAACACCTTTTTTTGTAAATAGGTATGATACACAACCAGTTGTTCCTAAATTACCACCAGCTTTATCAAATACATGTCTTACATCTGCTGCAGTTCTATTTTTATTATTTGTTGAAGCGTTTACTATAACAGCTACACCTTTAGGGCCATATCCTTCGTATGTAATCTCTTCATAGTTTTCTCCTGAACCTGCTCCAGCAGCTTTTTTGATTGCATTATTTATAGTATCATTAGGCATATTGTTTGCCTTACATTTTGATATAACATCTTTTAATTTAGAGTTTCCTGCAGGATCCGGTCCACCTTGCTTAACAGCTATTAAAATTTCTCTACCTAATTTTGTAAATATTTTTCCTCTTGCAGCATCAGCTTTTCCTTTTTTGGCTTGAATGTTATGCCATTTTGAATGTCCTGACATTTTTTCTCCTCCTTTAATATAAATTACTTCTAATATGATAACATACTTTTTAACATTTGCAAAGAGCTAATTTGTTTATTCTAGCTCAAATGCGCCTGTATACAATTGATAATATGTTCCTTTTTGATTAATTAAGTCTTCATGGTTACCTCTTTCAATGATTCTACCATGATCTAAAACCATAATAGCTTTTGAATTTCTAACCGTAGATAACCTATGTGCTATAACAAATACTGTTCTGCCTTCCATAAGCTTATCCATACCTTCTTGAACAATCTTTTCAGTTCTTGTATCTATACTTGATGTAGCTTCATCAAGTATCATAACTGGTGGATCATTTAATGCGGCTCTAGCAATAGAAAGTAATTGTCTTTGACCCTGAGATAGATTTGAACCGTTTCCAGAAATAACTGTATCATATCCTTCTGGAAGTCTAGTAATAAATCCATCAGCATTTGCAAGTATAGCAGCTTGTTTTACTTCATCATCTGTTGCCGTTTCATTACCATATTTAATGTTTTCTTTAATCGTTCCAGTAAATAAATTGGTATCTTGAAGAACCATACCTAATGATTTTCTCAAATCTGCTTTCTTTATTTTATTAATATTAATTCCGTCATATCTAATTTTTCCATCTTCGATATCATAGAATCTATTAAGTAAGTTTGTTATAGTTGTTTTACCAGCACCTGTTGCTCCAACAAAAGCAATCTTCTGACCTGGTTTAGCATATAGACTAATATTGTGAAGAACAGTTTTTCCTTCTCTATATCCAAAGTCTACATCGGTCATTTCAATGTGACCTTTTAATTCAACATACTCTAATTCTCCTGAATGATGTGGATATTTCCATGCCCAATGTTCTGTCTTTTCATCTGTTTCAATTATTTTGTCATTTTCTTTTTTGATATTAACTAAAGTTACATATCCATCATCTAGTTCTGGTTCTTCATCCATAACTTCGAAAATTCTTGAAGCACCGGCTAATGCCATTATAACTGAATTGATTTGTTGAGATATATTTCCAATTGGTCTTACAAATGTTTTTGATAATTGTAAGAATGATACAATCATACCTACTGTTACATTTCCTATGCCATAAACTGTCATAAGTCCACCAAGTAATGCTATAACAACATATTGAACATTTCCTAATGCTCCAACTGTTGGGAATATAATACTTGAATACTTACTTGCGTTAAATGCATTATTACATAGTTCTTCATTAATAACATCAAAGTTAGCTTTATTTCTATCTTCATAATTGAATACTTTGACTACTTTTTGACCATTAATCATTTCTTCAATATAACCATTAACTTTACCAACTGACTTTTGTTGTGCTAAGAAATATTTTGCACTCTTTGAGGTAAATATTCTTGTTACAAATAAAATAACCATCATAGTTATAGCAACAACTAAGCTTAACATTAGATTTGCAGATAACATAGCAACTGCAATTGAAACTATTGTAATCATTGATGAGAAAACCTGTGGAAGACTATCAGCAATCATTCTTTCTAGTGCATCTGTATCATTAGTGAATCTACTCATGATATCTCCATACGTATTTTCATCAAAGAATCTAATTGGAAGTTTTTCCATCTTTGAAAATAAGTCATCACGTATTTTCTTCAATGTTCCTTGTGCTATAGAAACCATCATTTGACTATATATTAAGCCACATAGTGTTCCAACAATATATATTGATGCCATAACACCAATTGCTTTGTAGAATGGCGCTAAGTCTGCATCCTTTACACCAATTAACGGAGTTATATAGTCATCAATTAATGTTTGTAAAAATAGTGATCCAGCAACCATTGACAAACTAACTATTATAATACTTATTGATACTATAATTAGTCTAAATTTATATGCTGAGATGTATTCAAATAATCTTTTTATAACGTTTTTATTTATTTTTGGAAGAGATTTCTTATCCATTATTCGTCTCCTCCTTTCATTTGTGACTCATATACTTCCTTGTAAATATGATTTCTACTTACTAATTCATCATGAGTGCCAAAATCATTAATAGCTCCATTATCAAATACAATAATTTTATCTGCATCTTGAACTGAGGCAATTCTTTGAGCAATTATAAGTTTTGTTGTATTTGGAATATCCTCTGCAAATGCTTTTCTAATTAAGCTATCTGTTTTTGTATCAACAGCACTTGTTGAATCATCTAATATTAGTATTTTAGGATTCTTTAATAGTGCTCTTGCAATACATAATCTTTGTTTTTGACCTCCAGATACGTTAGTTCCACCTTCTTCAAGATATGTATCTAATCCATCTGGTAGATTCTTTATAAATTCATATGCTTGTGAATCTTTGCATGCTTTAATTATTTCTTCTTCAGTAGCATTTGGATTACCCCAAAGAAGATTTTCTCTTATAGTTCCAGAGAACAATACATTTTTTTGTAAAACCATTGCTACATTATCTCTAAGTGACTTCAAATCATAATCTTTTACATCAATTCCGCCAACAGAAACTGTTCCACTAGTTGTATCATATAGTCTTGGAATTAATTGAACAAATGTTGATTTTGATGAACCAGTTCCTCCTATTATTCCTATTGTCTCTCCTGATTTGATTTCTATATTTATATTTTTTAGTGCTAATTTACTTTCATCATTTACATAGCTGAAGTCTACATTAGTAAATTTAATAGAACCATCTTTAATATCTTTAATAGCATTTTCTTTAGATACAATAGTTGCTTTTTCATTTAATATCTCAACTATTCTTTCTGCTGATGGTCTTGAAATCATTACCATTACGAATACAAATGATAGCATCATAAGTGAAGTTAGAACTTGCATAGCATATGTAATCATACTTGTTAGTTCTCCAGTGGTTAATTCATTAACCATTATCATTTTACCACCTATTAATGCAATTAATACTAAAACGATATTAATACATGTTTGCATTAAAGGACTATTTAACGCTACTAGTTTTTCTGCTTTAGAAAAGTTTTTATAGATGTCACTTGAAACATCTTCGAATTTTTCTATTTCTTTATCTTCAGTTACAAATGATTTAACAACTCTTATACCACGAATATTTTCTTCAACTATTCTATTTAATTTATCATATATTTTAAATGTTTTCTCGAATATAGGATGTGCCTTTGTAGCAATAAGTATAAGACCAATGCCTAAAACTGGTGTTACACATAAGAATAGTAAAGCTATTTTAACGTTTATTAATGCAGCAAATAAAAGTGAACAAAATAGCATTGTTGGTGATCTCATAGCCATTCTTATAATCATTTGAAATGCCATTTGTACATTCATTATATCTGTTGTATGTCTTGTTATAATACTTGCAGTAGAAAATTTATCTATGTTCTCAAATGAAAAGTTTTGTACATTATAGAACATTTCTTTTCTAATGTTTTTTGCAAAACCAGCAGATGCCTTTGAAGCACATATGCCTGATACAATACCAAAAAACATAGCAAGAAGTGCTATAAATACTAATATAACACCATAAAAAATTATCTTTTCTTTGTTACCACAAGAGATACCTTCATCAATTAAGTTAGCCATTAATAGTGGAATGAACATATCTATAATTGATTCAATTGCTACTAATATAGGTGAAAGAATTGCAAATAGTTTATATTCTTTTACGCATTTTGCTAATCTCTTTATCATTGTATTAAATCTATTTCCTTTCTAAAAAATATCAAGTTCAATTGGACAGTGATCACTACCCATAACTTCTGGATGAATTTTTGCGTCAGTTATTTTATCTTTTAATCTATCAGATACTATAAAATAATCAATTCTCCATCCAACATTCTTTTCTCTTGCGTGACCCATGTATGACCACCAAGAATATGCATCTGTTCTCTCAGGATATTTATATCTAAATGTATCTATAAATCCTGATTCTAGTAATTCTGTCATTTTACCTCTTTCTTCATCAGTAAAACCACAATTTCCTCTATTAGATTTTGCATTTTTAATATCAATTTCTTCATGAGCAACATTTAAGTCGCCACAATATATAACTGGTTTTTTCTCATCTAATTTCTTTAAGTACTTTCTAATCTCGTCTTCCCAAACCATTCTATAATCTAATCTTTCAAGTTCTCTTTTTGAATTAGGAGTGTAGCAATTAACCATATAAAAATCTTCGTATTCAAATGTTATTACTCTACCCTCTTTATCATGTTCTTCTATTCCGATACCTGTTGTAACACTTATTGGTTCTTTTTTAGAAAAGATTGCAGTTCCAGAATAGCCTTTTCTTTCTGCACTATACCATTTACAATAGTATCCATTTAAAAAATTTACTAAATCGTTACTTAATTGATTTTCTTGCATTTTTGATTCTTGTATACAAAAAATATCAGCATCTATATTTTTAAAGAAATCTTCAAATCCTTTACTCATAGCTGCACGATATCCATTAACATTCCATGAAATAAGTTTCATTTTAAACTTTCCTTCCCACAATTAATAAGTCTAGCGATAAGACCTTGTTAACTATATCATAAATAAATATTATTTTCAATTTTTATTAAGAAACATTTCAAAACTAAATATAATTTTACTTTAGATAAAAAAATAAAGGGCTCAAATTTGATTCTGAGCCCTCGCTTTTTATTATCCCTTTTTATTGTTGTGGTACAAATACTTCTTTACCAGCTCCACATAATGGGCATACCCATGTATCTGGTAAATCTTCGAATTTTACTCCTTCTACTTCTTCATCATACACATGTCCGCATATTGTACAAACATATTTCATAGTCTAACACCTCCTATTTTTTATTATATATATTTAGCTAATATATAAACTATTTGGTTTCGATATCTGATTTTAAATCTTTGATATCACTTAATAATTTTTTATTCTTACTTCCAAGAATTGTTATTATTACTATTGAGAATATAAATGTTAATCCATATGATAATACTGTTTGCAAGATATTGCCTTCTAGTACTGAACTACCTGCTAAGGTAGATGCAATAATAGTAGTAAATCTTGCGAATGTTGCTATAGTACAAAATCTAACTGGATCTATTGGAAGTAATCCTCCAATATATGTAAATATATCCTTTGGTAAAAATGGAATAAAGAATATCATCCATAAAGTATTTTCTAGAGTTTTAGGGTTCTTCAAAATCTTATTATTTAATAATTTATCGAGCTTTTCCTTTGGAACAAATTCTGTAACAAAACTTCTTCCAAACTTTCTAGAAAAGTAGAATATTACGTAATTACTTGTAAATATTGCTAGTGACATTACTAAAAGGCCTCCAATTGACCCATAGCACATTCCAGCTAAAAGTTCAATTGGTTCTTCTGGAAGTACTACTAGAAACATCTTTATTAGTTCTACACCACAAATAATTATTACGCCAAATGCTCCAAAGTTTCTAATATAGTCTCTAAACTCTGCTCTGCCTTCTTCTGTCATAATTCTTTGGAAAAATGGATAAGTTTTTATAGTTAAAAAGACAATTATACCAATAAACATAAAGAATGATATTAATTTAATTATCTTTACTAAAAGTCTACTTTTCATAAATTCCCTCTTAAGTATTTCTATCAAAGATATTTTATTACATCTTGTTTGGCATTTCAATACCAAGTAAATGTGCTCCAGTTTGTAAAACTAGTTTTGTTGCATATGTTAGATATGCTCTAGCATTTTTAACTTTTTCATCATCATCCATAATTTTATTTTCATTATAGAAATTGCTATAACTTTGAGCAAGTTCAATTAAGTACCTAGCTAAAAGTGATGGTTCATTCTTATCTACTACTTGCATAAGTACATTTTCAAAATTATAGATATTTGATATTACATTTAAGCTTTCTTTATCTTGTAATAATGATACATCAACATCACTAATTTTTGGAGTATATCCTAATTTTTCTAGTACTGATTTAGTTCTTACGTATATATATTGAATATATGGACCTGTCTCACCATTAAAGTTTAAAGCAGTATTCCAATCAAATACAGAATCTTTGATATTAGATACATTTAAGTTATTAAATACAATAGCACCTAATCCAATCTTTTTAGCTTCTTCATGCTTGTTTTCCATATCTGGATTTTTCTCATTAATTATTTGCTCTACTCTATCTATTGATTCTTGTAATAGTTCATCTACTTTAATTACTGTTCCTTCACGTGTAGACATTTTACCTGTTGTTAGTCTTACCATACCATAAGCGACATGTTCTAATCCGTTTAAGTTCTTCTCAGATATTGGTAAAAACTTAGCTGCTTCAAATACTTGTTTAAAGTGTAGATTTTGTTCATATGCAACTACATATAAACATTTATCAAAATCATAAGTTCTTGATCTATAAAGAATTGCTGCTAAATCTCTTGTAGCATACGAAGTTGAACCATTAGATTTTCTAATCATTACAACTCCTAGTCCTTTATCTTCAAGATCTATAATCTCTGCTCCTTCTGATAATGTTATAGCACCTTTTTCTTTAAGTATTTTTTCAACCTCATCCATTTTATCAGAATAGAATGCTTCACCATTTAATGAATCAAAAGTTACACCTAGTTGATCATAAATCTTTTGGAACTCTTTTAAGCTTATTTCTTTAAAGTAGTTCCATAATCTTAAGCATTCTTCGTCGCCTTCTTCAATTTTCTTAAAGTTATCTCTACATCTTTCTAGAACCGCTTCGTCTTCTTTGCATAAATTATTTATTCTTACATATAAATCCATACATGAATCTATTGGTTTTTCATCGAAATTATATTCGCTGCCCCATAATTTGTAACCTTCAATCATTTTACCGAATTGAGTTCCATAATCACCTAAGTGATTTACGCTAGTTACATTATAGCCCATGTATTTGTATATATTATATAAAGCATGTCCAAGGACAGTATTTCTTAAATGTCCAATATGAAATGGTTTTGCTATATTTGGTGAAGAATAATCTATAACTATATTCTTTCCTTTACCAATCTCTGATTTTCCAAATTCTTCTTTTTTTGAATCAATTTCATTTAAAACTTCTTTTGCAAGTTCAATCTTGTTTGTAAAGAAGTTTAAATAACCACCTTGTATATCTATCTTTTCTATATTGCTATCAGTATCTATTTTACCTTTTAACTCTTCAGCTATTGCTGGTGGAGCTTTTCTTAATACTTTAGCAAGCTTAAAACAAGGAAATGCATAATCTCCCATTTCTTTGTTTGGTGGTACTTCTATATATGATTTTACTTCATTTTTGTCGAGTTCACATGCATTTGATATTTTTTCAGCAATTAACTCTTTATAATCTATCATTTTTTTCTCCCCTTAATAATTTTAATAATCTTTATTAATAATAAGGTACAGGTTGCACCTATCATAAATCCTAACCAATCTATCCAAACATCATAGAGCCTTCCGGCTCTATCTGGTATCAGTAATTGGTGAATCTCGTCTAAAGATGCATACCAAACACCAAAGCAAGCTAAAATTCCAAGTATTTTTTCTTCTTTCCAGTCATAAGTTTTAAAAAGTAGCATAAAAAGCATACCATTTATCGCATACTCAGTTAAGTGAGCTAGTTTTCTAGCATATGGCTCTACGATTTTAACAACAGCCTCGTCTTTTATAAATAGTCTAACTACTTTTGTACTTAATCCTGAACTTTCAGATCCTGTTTGGCCAGAAAGATAAAAGATTAATAATGTCCATAAAGCAATTAGTATAACAAGCACAATTCTTATTGCTAAAATCTTTTTACTTACTTTTGGTTTCTCTATATTCTTTTCTTTTTTCTTTTCTTTTGACTTACTCATTAGTCATCCTTTACGCTTAATTTGATAATCTTGTCCATATCATCATCTTCAGCAGCTTTATTTCTTCTTATTTGGCCGCATTTTTCGCATTTAAAGATAATTACATATCCTTTTTTGTTAATGTCTAATCCTATCGGTTTTAACAGACCATGACAATCTTCTTGTCTATCACCAGGATTAACATCAACATGCTTAGAGTATAAGCAATATGGACAGTGATTTCTGCATGAATATCCAAGTTTTGGTACTTTCTTACCGCAGTTCTCACATATAAATTCTTCGTCTATTTCAGTAAAAACTGCATGTTCTAAATCATTATTTTTCAAATATACTTCCTCCGATAAACTCTCTTAATAATGAATTATTTGGAATTAGTTCGTCATCCATGTCTTTGAAATATTTTAGAAGTAATATTAATCTTCTTGCTTCACTATATTCATGACATGATCTATCTATTTGTTGTAATAATGGCATAGCATATTTCTTTAGAACAGATAATTCATATACTATTGAAGAATTAAACATTACATCTGCTTCTTCTTGGTATGGGAATATGTTCTTTTGCTCACCACGATTAACACTGTACCATGTTCTTAATGTAGTTTCAGCATCATATCCTCTAAATTTATAATCTCTTACTAATCTTCTAATTAATCTAGTATCTGTTGTTGAAATTCTATTATAGTAGTCTACGTTTAATACTGTTAAGTCAGAAATATATACTTTGAATTTTTGTGAAGGATCAATATGATATGTTAATTTATCATTTAAGCAATGAATTCCTTCTATTACTAAAACTTCATCATCTTTTAATTTTAAAGTATTGCCATGATATTCCTTGTGCCCTGTAGAGAAATTAAATGTTGGTAGGTTTACTTCTTTTCCTGCTAATAAATCAACTAATTGTTGATTGAATAAATCTAAGTCTAAAGCTTCAATACATTCGAAATCATAATTACCATTTTCATCTTTAGGATTGTTTTCTCTTTCAACGAAATAATTATCTACTGAGATTGTTACTGGTTTAATACCCTGAACTCTCAAACCCATACCTAATTTATGAGCAAAAGTTGTTTTACCAGAAGATGATGGTCCGGCAATTAATACCATTCTTACATTTCCACGATCTTTGATTTTCTTTGCTATTTCAGCCATCTTCATTTCATGAATTGCTTCTGAGAATAGAATTAATTCTTTTTGACCTCCTGGTTCTTCTATCTTTTTGTTTAGTCTATAAACAGTATTAATTTTCATTATCTTGTATATTTCTTCATATTCTTCCATTGCAGAGAATAGTTTCTTTGAATTATATACATTTTTTTGAATTGTAAATGGATCTGTTATTGAAGGATATTTAACTAAGAATCCATTTCTATATTTAACGAAGTCAAATAATTTAGCAAAGCCTGTTGATATAGGCATAGTGCCATAGAAGTAATTGAAATAATCTTCGCAGTAATATAAAGACACTTTGTCTTTTTCAATATCTGTTTGAAGTCTTCCCTTTATTGTCTCTTCTTTCTTGTAAAACTCTTCTGCTTCTTCTTGAGTCATCATTACTTTAGTGATTGGAAGATCACGATTTACTATTTCAATCATTTTTTCTTTAACTTTTTTTACTACTTCGTCAGTTACTTCCATATTATCAACTGTACCATACATAGCGTTAGTAAGCTGATAGTTAACAGTAAGAAGTGCTTTAGGATATACTTCAGAAAAAGCTTTACTCATTACATAAAGTAATCCTCTAATATATATTATTCTTCCATCTTTACTGTTATATCTATTTAATAGTTCTACAGGTCCTTCATATTTAATTGGTGCATTAAGAGAAATAATAGTATTGTTTAATCTAGCTGCTATTACATCTTTTACTTCTCCATTTGCAATTTCATCTTTTAGCACTTCAGCAATTGTTGATTTGCCTAGTTCTACTTCATATTCTTTACCTTGGTATGAAATTTTCATATATTATCCTTTCTGTTTTTTGTCTTTCTTATATTAAAATTCTAAATAAATAAGTAAAGCTCCGACAATTAATATGGCAAAGCCAATTAATTTAAGCGTAAATGAAGCTTTGTTATTATCTTCAAGTCTAAAATATTTTTTGGCTATAGGTCTTGCATCATATACAAACTTTACTCCCATAACCATACCCATAATTCCTATAAAAATTAAGAATAATCTCATAAACATCCTCTTTTTCTAATATTTAGTACAATATATTTTATTATCTATAGATTTTTTTGTCAATTAAACATCGGTGAAATGTATGTGAAATATGTGTTAAATCTCTAATCTGTCTTTGAACTTTTCATCGACTAACTTCCTTAGTGGTTTATTCTCTTTTTTCTCTAGTGTAGGGTCACCATCTATGATTTTCATAGCTATACCTTGTGCTAATTTAAGCATATCTATATCTTCAAATAAGTTAGCTATTTTAAAATCAGGTAAACCATGTTGTCTTGTTCCAAAAAACTCACCAGAACCTCTTAGTTCAAGATCCTTTTCTGAAATGACAAATCCATCATTTGTAGAAGATATTACTTTCATTCTTTCTTTTATAATTTGAGAATTGCCTTGATATTTTAAAATACAATAAGATTGATGTTCACCACGTCCAACTCTACCTCTTAATTGGTGAAGTTGTGCTAAGCCAAATCTTTCAGCATTTTCTACTATCATTATATTGCTGTTTGGAACATTAACTCCAACCTCTATAACAGTAGTAGATACTAAAATATCAATATCTCCGTTTTTAAATCTTTCCATGATAGAATCTTTTTCTTTTTGCTTCATCTTACCATGTAAGTATTCAACTCTTCTATTTGGAAATATGTTATTTTTATAGTTTTCGTATATTTCCATTACTGATTTAGCATTAATCTCTTCATTTTCCTCAACTAACGGACATACAACATAACATTGTCTTCCTTCAGAAATATTTTTTTCAATGAAGTTGTTAACTCTAAATTCCATTTGTTTAGTAACAGCATAAGTTTCAATTTTCTTTCTATTTGGTGGTAATTCATCAATAATAGAAATATCCAAATCTCCATATAGTATTAATGCTAATGTTCTTGGAATTGGTGTTGCTGTCATAACTAAAACGTCAGGATTATTACCTTTTTCTACTATAGCACTTCTTTGTCTTACGCCAAATCTGTGTTGTTCGTCTGTAACTACTAAACCTAATTTGTTAAATACTACATTATCTTCTAGTACAGCATGAGTACCAATTAGTATATCTATCTCTCCTTTTTCAAGTCTAGACAAAATATCTTCTTTTTTCTTTTTTGTAATACCACTAATTAATAACTCGCATCTTATTCCAGTTTTACTTAAAATTTCATTAAAGCTTTCTAAGTGCTGACTTGCAAGTATAGCAGTTGGTGCCATAATACATGCTTGGTAACCACTTTTTACTGCTTTATATGCTGCAATTAATGCAACAACAGTTTTACCTGAACCAACATCACCTTGAAGCAATCTATTCATTGGTTTATCACTCTCCATGTTGTTATCGATTTCTTCAAGTACTCTTAATTGAGCTTTCGTTAGTTTAAATGGTAAAGAGTCTATTACATCACTCATCTTAGCATCCTTAGAAAATGCTATACCTGGCTTCTTTATTTCATATTTATTCTTCAAGCTAAGAAGAGCAAGTTGCATTGAGAATAATTCTTCAAACACTAATCTCTTTCTAGCATCATTAAAGTTTTTAAATTCTGTTGGAAAATGAATTTGTCTTATTGCAGTATTATAGTCGTAGAATTTATATTTTTCTAAAATATAATCTGGCAATGTTTCTTCTAGTTTTCCATCTACTTCCTTTAATCCTTCTTCTATAATCTTTCTAATTGTATTTTGAGAAAGGCTATAAGTAAGTGGATATATTGGAATTATTTTTCCAGTATTTTTATTAGATCCTTCAGGCTCATATACAGGAGACTGCATTTCAATTTTAGAAGCAGTTCTGCTAATTTTACCATAGAAGTTATATCTTACGTTAGGTTTAAATAAATTCTTTAAATATGGTTGGTTATACCAAGTAAGTTGAATAGATCCAGATTCATCTCTTACAATTAGTTTTGAAATCATAAGATTTTTTCTTATTCTAACTTCATTAATTCTTCCAACAGGATAACCTGAAATCAAAGCTTCTTCACCATGAATAGTTTCAGCTATTGGAATTGGTAGAGATCTATCTTCATATTCTCTTGGAAAATATGTAATTAAATCATTCAAGGTGTATATATTTAATTTATGTAGTAGTTTTACTCTAGTTGGTCCAACACCTTTTATGAATTGAATATCTTTCTTTAAATCAACCATATTAAACCCTTATCTTAATCTAAATAATCATCAAATTTCAATTCTTCTTTAAAAGGATTGTCATTAATGAATACTTCTTTATTTATAACTTTACTATTACAGTAATCTATGACATTAACATTTTCTGTAAGTATGATTATTTTAGTAAATTCACTTGATTGTTTTGCTTCTTCAAGAAATACTTCAATTGGTATGCTTGAATTATATATTTTTAAATCAAGTTGATTTTCATTTGCATATAAGCATATAGCATTCCTTAATTTTGATAGAGAATCGCTATCGCAGTACAATAACATATTATTGTATGGATAAAATTTTACTTCTTTACCTAGTTTTTCTATTAATTCGTTTTTCTTTTTAGTATCTCCTACAACAATTAGTTCATCATTCTTAGAAGCAATTTCTTCAATAGTTTTTAACGAATAATCTTGAATATAATATATAAGATTAGTTATGTTATATTCTTTAAGTACTTTATTAAATACTGACACAATCTCTAAATTTGAATTATTCATGAAATCCGCTGTCTCTAAGACACATTTAATACGCTTCGTAAGACATTGCATACAAATATTTAAAGTAAGATATGGATCACCTCTATATATAACCAGTTTTCTATCATCATCA
>OCVV011356994.1_pt1 | contig 16202 bp, 11 predicted proteins | sample 1539721 | NCBI WGS metagenome assembly OCVV01 (sample SAMN02144230, study PRJEB22623) | gut metagenome | biome: sheep rumen | host: Ovis aries | place: New Zealand
GCTATTACCATATATCCCCTCGAATAATGTACTTATATGTCCGTATATTAAGAAATCATTCTTCATAAGGTATAATCGGTTACTTACTGATAAATGTTTATAGCTTTTTTAATATTAATGTGAAAATGTCCTAGCTCGCACCCTTTAGGCTTTTGTGGTAAGATAGGGACATGAATACAGAACTGAAAAATATAATTTCAAAAGATTTATATAGAAAAGGTATTGAGAAGCTTACTTTAAAAAAGAAGTTATTTCTTGGTTTAGAGGATAAGCATCTTATTCAGTATAGAAAGGCCGCTTACTACTATCAGAAGAATCCTTCTTCACTTAAAGCTAAGCTGGCTTGTCTTAAGCTTAATAAGATGGCTAGAAAGACTTTAATAAATATTCCTGCTGCAGTTAAGGCTGGAGATGGATTGTATATAGGTCATCTTGGAAGGATTATTATTAATCCGGATGTTACTCTTGGAAATAATGTTAACCTGTCTACTGGAATTACAATAGGTCAGGCTAATCGTGGTGATAAGAAGGGTGCTCCTACAATTGGTAATAATGTGTGGATTGGAACCAATGCAGTGATAGTTGGAAAGATAACTATCGGAGATGATGTTATTATTGCTCCAGGAGCCTTCGTCAACATGGACGTTCCATCCCACTCAATAGTTCTTGGTAATCCAGGAGTTATCCATCATAAAGATAATGCTACAGAAGGTTATATTAATAGAACAGTATAATAAAAAAAGGACTTTCGTCCTTTTTTATTTTCTATCCATTACAGTTCCTTTTTCGTATGAGAACTGGTCTGTGATTTCAAATTCATCTCCATCATAGTCAAAGTGGTCTGTATCACCAAAGACGTATATTCTTCTTATTCCTTCGCCGTAATCTTCCACTATATCATCTAAGTCTCCGTCATCTACTTCTACAACTCTGCTTGGTGTATAGCCCTGACGGATAAGATAGTAATCAAGCCAGCCTTCCTGTGTCACCTTACCAACTTCGTCATAGCTGTTAAGAACAAGGGTAACGTCATCATTTTCTATATCCCCTGCTTTAATAATATATTCAGCAAAGAAGTTATATCTGTCGTACTGGTAATATACTGCATCTTCATTCTTATCTATAAGATCACATGCTGTACCTATAAAGCCAATTGTGAGCACAGCCATTAAGGTGTAATATAAAACCTTCTTATCTTTTAGCTTACCGATAAGCTTAATCAAACCATCCAGATAATAAGCAATAGAAAGAACCATATTAGGGAAGATTACAAAGAAATACCTTCCTTCAAATAAACCTCCGCCTGGATTAATGTAGGCACTGTATATAAATATCACTCCAGTTATTGCAAGGGCTATCGCTACGTTAAATACATGAATATTAAGGAAATCCTTAGTTACTATTGCCTTAACTATTGTATATACAACTGACATACCCCAGATAGCAAGAAGGACTATACTTCCACTTAGCACATAGCCAAACATATCCGCTACTGAAAGCAAAGTTGGCGGTGCTATCCAGAAGGAGCTTACATCCTTATCTGTAGTTGTAATTGCATATATAAACCATGCAGCAAATATAAGACCACTTATAACAAAAGGAATAAACATCTTAGCATTCATACGCTTCATCAGTATGAATACCAGAACTCCAAGACCAGTAAGCGCCATGAAAAGCACACCAAAGTAATGTGAAAATGCCAGAAGGATTCCTGCTATAGTAGTTAAAAACATAACTGACATAATACCTTTGTTCTTATCACCATCACTCTCAGCCTTCTTAGTGCTTGTAATCTCATAAAGCTTATAAAGCATAAAGATAAAGAATACAGACCCTAATACCATAAGTGAATATGCTCTAAGACAGGTTCCTACCTTAGCCATCATGGTTCTAGAAAGAAGAACTATAAATAAAGTGATGTATCCGCCCACTCTTCCAACAATCTTGTCTGCAAATTTAACAAGTAACACACAGGCTACAATAGACATAATAATACTTGGTAGCAGTACCCAAAAATCACTAGCAGGTAGTATATGATAAAAAGGATATGCAATAAGAGTATATAAAGGCAGGTTTGTTACCTCTATAGTTGCATAGTAGTGGAACATATCAAAGATACTGATATCACTTCTTATGTAGCCAAATACAGCCACTTCGTCATACCAGAATTCCTTGATTGTAGATATGAATATACCAAGCCCTAGCATAAGAGCCATGGCAATGCATATAGATATATTGAATATTTTATCGCTAAGTATTTTTTCTTTTATCTTCATTAAAACCTGTTGTAGTCTACGAGAATATCTCGCCATATTTTTCTTTTACACTATCAAATGAGAATATTGTAGTTACAAGCTTATCATATTCTTCTGTTATAGCGGCTGTGTCTGCCTTCTTAAGCATATCTCCGCTTAGTTCACTCCATGAACTAAATCCTATACCTGGCACCTTGTTACCCTTAAGTATGTCATCATAGGTTACAACAATAGAACCGGTAAAGACTGCCTCCTGCATAACACCAGATGTCTGGCGGTTATACTGAGTAGGATTATATGGAAGAACTGTATATTTTGCCTTTGAGATTATATCCAGATATTCACTATCTGACAGATATCTGTCTTCTATGGTAATATTGTCTGCTGCCACATCTTTAAGGCGCTGACACCTGTCCTTATCAAAGAATCTTCCTGCAATATATAATGGATAGCCTGTTTTGTTAAATGCTTCCACCATATCCTCAAGCTGCTTACCGCTATTCATAGTTCCAAGGCAAACTGCTTTTTCTTCTTTTGGATTATTTCTTAAAGCATCATATTTATCAGGAATATAATAATAGTCTGGAACGTAAACTGTCTTGCAGTTCTTAAATTTAAGATTAGGTCCTGTTGCTATTATTAAATCTATCTTCTTCTGAGCCTTTTCAAACACCCACTGCTTAACCTTGCCTACAATGCCGTTGTGATATCCATCTAAGAAGAAAGTACATATCACCTTACTTCTAATCTTCTTATGAAGAAAGATATATAGCATAAGATAATACTCAACATTAAAGAACCAGATATAGTCAGAATCATTATTCTTAACGGCTGCCTTTATATTCTTAAACATGCCCATCTTCTCGCTTAAGCGTTTAAAGAAGGACTTGCCACTGGTCATAACAATTTGTTCACTTAGTAAACTAATATCATAATCCCTGTTTGATGAACCAGCACCCAAATTACTCCCTGAACTTATAATCGATGAACCATCATCTGAATTGCCGCTCTGGCTTGCTTCTGTCGCTGTCGACTCCTTAAGCGACTCTATAATAACCTGTGGTGCATATATCTTTACATCATTGTTCTTCTCTATGAAATTGTAATATTCCTTAAGTACCTTGGGTCCGTGACCAACTGCCTTGCCGTCTCTGTCACATCTACCCTGGTACTCAACCATAGATATCTTTGCCATAAATCTATTCCATTAACCGCTAGCTCATATTAGCGACATGCCCCATTCATATGAAGGCCGTTTATTCCCCCTACCGAAGCAAAATCTCAGCAAAAACTATTTTCTCAGCTTACTCTTCTTATACATATACCCGGCTCTTAGCATCATATGCATAGCCTTTATACTTACCATCGAAAGTCCCGCTGCCAGTCTGTTTCTAAGCTTAGCCTTACTATCATGAAGCACTCTGTACTGAAGCTTTCTTATATCATCATAAACTGCTGTAGTAAGAACCCTATTTCCTGTAGTAACTCCAGTCTCAGAAAGAATCTGGAAACAAGTTGAAAAATGTCTGCTATAACCCGCTCCAATAGATTCTCTATAATTATGAGCAAGGTAGTTAACCATCTTTCTACTGTGCTTAAAGTAATCTATGTTTCTAACAGAAGACGTTGAGAACATAGTATTATCGCTTCTTTGAAAATAGTTATATAGAGGCTTATCTCCAAATGCTACTTTAGAAGCCTGTCCGTATAACTTATAGATAGTTCCCATATCCTCAGCCTTGGTTCCCTCTGGGAATGATACCTTGTCCCAAAGCTTCTTCTTAGAAAGACTTCCCCAAGGAACTGACATAAAGTGTCTCTGATAAAGAAGATCCTCCATAGCCTCTATACCAGTCATAGACTTTCTAACCTTCTCTACAGATTCACTTTCAAGACAGTCTTCATTAAATACATTCCTGTATCCGCAGATAGCTATATCAGCGTTATATTCTGCTATAAGCTCTGCAAGATAAGAAAGATAAGTTGAATCTACTGTATCATCCGCATCAATGAAACATACATAATCGCCCTTTGCATACTTTACTCCTATATTTCTAGCTGCAGCTGCTCCTTCGTTCTCTCTGTGAACTATCCTTACCCTTTCATCATTATAGGTATAAGAATCTATCATAAGAGAACTTCTGTCAGTAGAACCATCATCTATAATAATAAGTTCAAAGTTCTTATATGTCTGAGCAAGTATAGACTCTACACACGCATCAATATATTCTTCAGCATTGTACATAGGTACAATTACACTAATCATCTTCATAATCTTTCCTCTATAAAACAGTTCTGCAGGATTCGCTAACTACATAGAATCTTTCCAATATCCTCTTTCCTGCATATAATTCTTCATATCTTCAAAAGAGTCGAATTCCTTCTTGTATCCATGTATACCAAATGGAATCAGGCCCTTATCTATACTTTCTTTCAGATTATATTCTCTGGCGAACTTAAGCCCGGTTTCCACATCAGCAGGTTTAAAGCCACATCTGTTATACTGTCCAAATAGCCCAAAGAAGATATCTTCATTTCGCTTAAAGAACCAGTATATTTTTCTCCATGCAAACTCTTTAATAAGTGCCTTAGACTTATCAACACTTCTTAAACAGAAGCCACCGTTACCCATGGAGATACCTTCCTTCTTAGCACAGCGTATTCTAAAGAAAGGAAATGACTTCTTCTTATGAAATGTCCACTCCCATATCCTTCTTTCGGGAATCCAAGGAGCTCCGTAGTAGTCAAAGCCCATATCCATAAATTCATCAAGCATATCTGTTTCAGTCATAATACAGGCATCATCCTGAGCTATAAGCATATAGTCATAGCCTGTAAATCTGTCATAAAACTTAATATCTAGAAGCAGATGGTTATAAGACTTAGTACCTGTGAAAAACTTATCAGGAAAGCCCACAAACTGAACATTTTCAAATCTTTCCTGATACCAGCTTCTATCAAGATGTTCTGGACACACAAAGCTGATATCCCTATTTTTAAGGATATCTACATACCTTCTAACACAGCCTTCAGCATCCTTATCAAGTACAGGCTTGTAGATAGGTATAATCACTATGCATCTTTTCTTAGAACCCGTTTGACTCATGGACAATCTCTATACCCTATAGCAGAACTATCTAACTATCATTCTTTATCCCTTTTATCTGCCAGCAGATTTTAATCTTTTTAATTACTATCTGCTTACTAATTCTTCTATAACCTCAACCATATGGTTCCAAGAGAATCTTGGAGACTCTTCTATAACATTATTAATGAACTCTTTCTGCTTATCCTCTTTGTAGAATTTTATAATAGCCTCTGCTAATGCATCAGGATTCATACTCTCAACTACATATCCGGTCTTACCATCCGTTACTACTTCAGGAAGGCCTCCTACATTAGTAGCAATAACAGGAAGGTTAAATCCAAATGACACCTGAACTATAGCTGACTGAGTTGCAGATTCATATGGACATACGCATATATCAGCTGCCGTATAATATGGCTGAATCTCTTCATCAGGAACATATCCATCACGAATAACAATATTATTCTCCACCTTATTCTCTTTAATAAGTTCCATATATTCATCCTTATGTCCGGCAAAATCGCCTACAACATAAAGTTTAATATCAGGATATTCTTCTATCACCTTAGGCATAGCCTTAATAAGATATGGAAGTCCCTTGTACTTTCTTACAAGGCCAAAGAAAAGAAGCATCTTCTCATTTTCTTCTATACCAAGTTCTTTTCTCGCTTCCTCTCTTGTTATATCCCTAAGTTTAAATGCACTGTATGTTGGAATTACTGTTCTTCTGTACTTCATCTTAGGAAGAAGCTTTTTAAGGTCATCCTCATCAAGCTTAGAATGAACTATGGCATAATCGCCGTAGCTAAGCGTTCCCTTTGTAAGCCATCTATCAAGTGGAAAACGCTCATGTGGAAGAACATTGTGATTAATATATACATTCCTGTATCCTTCCAAACTTCCAAGTATCCACTGATAGCAAGGCGCAAAGTATGGATGCCACCACTGAGTAATAATAAGATCAGGATTCATCTTTCTAATCTTGTAAGCTGATATTATCCAGTTAATTGGATTAGCTGTATTAATTAAGAACTGAGCATCCTCTATCTCAAAGGTCTTATTGCTGTAATCCCTTTGTTCCTTCTTAAACATAATCTTTGGATACTGCATACTGTATGAGATACAGCTTGTATCATACTTCTTCTTAAATGCCTTAGTCATAAGGCCTGTATAGTGGGCTATACCACCCTTGTATGGATATACAGGACCGATGATGGCAATCTTCTTTATCTCATCACTTTCTTCACTATCTTTGCCAAGTCTGTCTCTTGCAATAGTACCGTATGGCTTAACTGAGAAATCTTCTTTTCTATAGATAAGTCCGTAAAGCATAATCAGAATTATCATGTAGAAAAGTGGCATATTATAAATCATGTATCTGGTCTGACAGAAGATAAATGCTGCCGTTGAACCTACATTAATCATAATTCCAAAGAATACTGCTATAGCTGCGTATGCTATAGTTCTAGTTCTCTTCTTTACAAAGCAGGCTATGCCAAGTCCTATATAAGCAAGGAAAGCTATCATAGCATATATGTCTAAGAGAGGATGTCTCTTAGCAACTGTATTAATAAGACCATCATACATAGATGACATATACACCTTTGCATACTTTCCAAGGTTATCCATAATGAGACTCTTAACTATAACCTTACTCATACGGTCAGCTTCTGCCTCTGCTTCCATACCCTGGCTAAAGCCATTATCTACTGCAAAGTCTATAAAGAGATTAGCTGTAGTATCTATAGTAATCTTATCGAAAGATTCAACGTAATGTGCATTCAGTTCACTTAGTGAACTACCTGCGTAGTTATATATAATCTCCTCCTTATCAAGAATCTCCATAGTCTTCATAAAGACTTCCCTGCTAGCTTCATCTTCTATAAGTTTCTCATCTTCTGGATCTGCTATATAAAGAGATGTAGTAAGAACAAGGTTCATATCTCTTGTGTTAGAAGCGTAAGTTCCTCTAAGACAGTAGTTATATACTCTTGTAACTAATCCTGCTAACAAGAAAGAAATCACAATAGCAACTACTGTTACAAGTAACTTTCTAAGATAATGTTTTCTGCCAATAAAGACAATAAATGTCACGGCAAACATAAGAACAAAGCCGATAGCCATCTGCTTTCTTATATCCATCATAAGAGCTGTAAGCAGTGCCATCTGCCATATATACTTTGATCTGTTTGTATCTATATACTTAAATAATAATCTAAAGAAGATAAGCCAAAGAGGTATGGCAAGAGCTTCTGTTTCAATACTGTTAGAATATGCTGCCCCTCGAAGTGCAATAAACTGATTTAGAGCTGACACACCTACATTGATAGCAACAAAAAGATAACCCATATAAGGTCTTAGCTTATATCTAAGCATAAGATACTTAATGAGAGAATATACAGCATATATCATTAATATATTTTGGAAAAATACTGCAACAGAAAGATAATGCTTAAGTCCAACTATCTTTCTAAAGAAAGCAAGGTATAAAGGATATACAGGTTCCCTTGCCGATATCATCCTAATATATCCATTAGAGTCGTCGCAGAGAGCTACTCCATATACAAAGAATAGCCCTAAATAGAATGCTGTTATTACAGCAAGCATAATATAAGCATGTATTCTATTAAAACTATACTGCCCCTTGTTAGAGGCAGCAGTCATATTATCTTTCATAAAACCCTCATCTATAGGCGTTACCGCCTGATTATTTAACAAGGTCAAGAAGTATCTTCTCTACCCCGTCTATCATATCTTCCATCTTAAATGTCTTTGTAGGTACATCCTTAAATGCGTCTATACCCTTATCCATAACAGCCTTGATTCTATCCTCAAGCTGGTCAGCATCTCTGTTAGCAAAATCAAGAACCTTACCATAAGTTACTTCTGGAAGAGAACATCCGTCACTATAAATAAGTGGTGTTCCAAGCTGGCAGGCTTCAAGAGCACTAAATCCAAAGCCTTCTGTTATAGATGGAACTACTACATAATCAGCCTGCATAATGGCAGCCATAAGGTCTGGTCTTCCAAGTGAATGCTGGAATAGTACCTTATCTGATAAACCTTCCTTCTCAATATGACTGATAAATGCCTTTCGAAGATCCTTAGGCTCCTCACCAAGTACGAAGCAGAACTTCACATCATCCGCAAAGGCATTCTTTTTCTTTAAGCTAAGAAGTGCCTTTTCATATACCTGTATTCCCTTAGTTTTACCAGGTCTACCATAATATAAAAAGATTCTGTCTGTAGCATTGAGCCCAAAGTATTCTCTAAGAGAAAAATCAGAACTCGCAAGTGAAGGATCAACCTCGTTAGCATTATAGACTCTGATAACATTCTTGTTCTTACCACAGAACTTCTTAATATCTCTTGATGTGGAATCAGAAACAGAATGATATACATCAAACTTCTGTCTGCATGACCACTGCTCAACCATGTAGAAGATAGTTGCATTAATAAAGTTATCGCACCAGTACCACTTATTACCTCTAACCTCGTGGATAGTTATAACAGATGGCTTCTTGTATTTTCTGGCAAGTCTGCTGGTTATAGCTGAGGTTGTATAAGTTGAAGTATGAACTACGTCGCACCACTTAACAGCGTCTACTATATCCTTCTTCTTTGGAAATGGATGTCCAAACATCTCCTTCCAAGGACAATACTTAACTTCTATTCCGTCAACTACCTTGTCTCCAAGATATTCTTCGCCAACATTTCTGGTAACCACTCTTACCTGATGTCCCTTGGCTACGAAGCCTTTGGCAAGGCAGTAAAACAGGTGCTCACCGCCTCCAACATATGGATAAAAGTGTGGCAATATCATAGCAATTTTCATGCTTAGTACCTTTCCTTTGAAAAATCAATCTATGCAGACCCTAGGCCTGTCCGTAAGTCATTAAAGACTTGTAACTTCTATCTTTCCATTCTCAACTTTATAAAGAATATCGCAGTTCTCTATAGTCTTAAGTCTGTGTGCTATGATAACCATAGTCTTCTTACCCTTAAGAGAGTTGATAGCTTCCATAATAGCTGCTTCTGTATCGTTATCAAGAGCAGATGTTGCTTCATCGAATACAAGAAGTTCTGGGTCATGGTAAAGAGCTCTGGCAATACCGATTCTCTGTCTCTGGCCACCTGAAAGTCTTACACCCCTGTCACCAATTACAGTATCTAAGCCTTCTGGAAGAGTTTTAATATATTCATCCATCTGGGCTTCCTTAAGTACTTCCCAGATTCTGTCTTCATCTGCATCCTTCTCATCAACGCCAAATGCAACATTTGCCCTGATAGTAGTATCAAGCATATAGATGTTCTGAGCTATATAACCTATATTAGAAAGCCATGCCTTATAATCTTCTTTAATGTCTTTATCATCGCAGAGAACCTTACCAGAAGATGGTTCAAGTAGACCAAGAAGTACATCAATAATAGTTGTCTTACCTGCTCCTGATGGACCAATAACACCTACAGACTTTCCAACCGGAATCTCCATATCAGCATTATCGAATATCTTTCTTTCAGTATTTGGATAAGCGTAAGTTATACCACTAAGCTTAATCATCTTGTCTGGTCTGCAGCTACCCTGTTCATCCTTAAAGTCTGCATCCTTAAGATTAACAATATTAAGGTTATCGCAAACGAAATTAAGTGATGGCTCATAATATGCAATAGTCGAAAGAAGAGTAGATATACGGTTAATACTTGGCATAAGTCTTACAGCTGCCAGTGCAAATGCTGAAAGCATAGGAAGCATAGTTATCATATCTCTTCCTGCACAAACGCAGATAAGCATATAACCAAGTAGGCCAACCATACATACTGCCTCTATAACAAGCTTAGGTGCATTGTTATATACGCTATATCTTCTTGTAATTCCAGCAAGCTTATAATAAGCATCTGAGAATGTCTTTAAGAAATAGTTCTCCTTAGCAGCTACCTTCACATCCTTGATACCAAAGATTCCCTGCTGCATCCACTTCATAGTAAGAACCTGCTGCTTAAGTCTTCCCTGTCCAAGTCGCCCAAGTACTGGCTTAATGATAAATACAATAACAGCAAGCATAATAACCATAAGAACTGCTATACACATAGTCATCTTAAAGTCTACTAAGAAGAGTAGAACACAAATACACGCTGCAACAGCAATCTCTGTAATAAGATACATAGCCTGCTGAACTAACTCAAATACATGAGGTATATCCTTGTTAATTGTCTGGAACATAGCATTCACATCAGCATTCAGATAAAACTCATATGGTCTGTTAAGGTAATCATTAAGAAGTCTCACTGATGTATCTGCTTCAGTAGATGATATAAATGATGCCTGACATCTGTACATAAAAAGCATGTAAACATTCTTTATAACAAAGATAGACATAGTAGCTATAAGCAAGAGTTTTACAAAGTCATCTGAATTTGTAATCTTAATTCCAAGAAAATCAAGAATGCCATGAACAGTGCTATTGCTTAGTATAGTTTCTGGTGATACAACAGCAGATACTAAAGGAACTATAATAGATACTCCAAGAGTCTCAAGAAGGGCTCCGAAGAATATCATAATTATTAAGCCTGTTACTCTGCGCTTTTGTTTTTTATTAAATAACTGTTTTAATCTTCTATAAACGTTCATCTATACCTCTATTAGTTCACATTATGAACTTAATTTCTTATATTGATTCTGATACCACTGTTCAAGCATAAGAACATACCATACAAGTTCTGCTGGTTCCTTGCCCTTAAGGAAGCCCTGCCATAAACCCTTGCAAGCAGACTCACTTAAGAATCCATCCTTTGCAAATGTCAGATCATTCATAAGAGATGCAGCCCAGTCGCCTGTTGTTCCAGATGTAAGCCACCTTCTAAGCGGAACAGCAAAACCAGTCTTTGGTCTATCCATAAGTTCCTTAGGAACATATCTATATAACATCTCTTTAAGAACTCTCTTTTGAACTCCGTTCTCAAACTTATAACTTATTGGAAGAGACAGCGCAAATTCTAAGACGTCTCTATCAAGCATAGGTATTCTGTTTTCTAATGATACTCTCATTCCTGCCCTATCAACCTTAACGAGAATATCATCTGTATGATAAAGAGTCAGGTCATCAAGCATCATGGAATTCATCTGGCCCTTTAATAACATCTCTCCTGTTACTTTAGGCTTAGTTCCTGTAAGTTTATCAAGGTAGGCTGATGTACAGGCAAGATAGTTCTTCATCTCTACTACATTCTTAGCCTTAAGGCACATAGATGCTCTGTACATACTTCCCTTGCAAGAATCCAGTAGCGAGCAAAAACCTGAGCCGGCGCCCTTAACAAATCCTGGAAGTTTCCCTGTCTTATTCCAGAAAGGAAGTACCTTATCATAAGTTCTATACCCGCAGAAAAGTTCATCTCCTGCATCCCCACTAAGAGATACCGTAACCTTACTTTTTGCAAGTTTACTTACAAGATATGTAGGTATCTGTGAAGAATCCCCAAAGGGCTCTCCATATATGTCAGATATTATAGGTATAACATCTGTAAGTTCTTTATCAGATACAACAAGTTCAGTATGGTCTGTTCCAATATGCTTTGCTATATCTCTAGCAAAGTCAGCCTCGTTGTACTTCTTATCTTCAAAACCGATGGTAAATGACTTAACATTGCCAGGGTTAACCTTATTCATAAGGGCTACCACACTGGCTGAATCAATACCGCCTGAAAGAAATGCCCCAAGTGGAACATCTGCAACCATCTGTCCCTTTACAGCTGCTGTCATAAGCCTGTCTAACTCTTCAACAGCCTCATCAAAGCTACCCTTAAAACTATCTTCTTTCTCAACTGCAATTTTTCTTATGTCATAGTAAGAAGATAGTTGTAAGTCTTCTTCACTATGTAGGTCCTTATCAACACCTTTAAGAGTTAATATCTGTCCCGGCAGAAGCTTGTATACTCCCTCATATATAGAATAAGGCGCTGCGATATATCCCCTTGTAAGGAATAAAGGTAGCACCTCTTTATTTATCTCTTTATTGAATCCTTCATATGCTGTTATAGCCTGAATCTCAGAAGCGAATACAAAGTGTCCATTAACCAAAGAGTAGTAGATAGACTTCTCTCCAACTCGGTCTCTAAACAGATATAGACATTTATCCTTTTTATCAAAAAGAGCTACGGCAAACATACCCTTTACCATAGAAAGAGTCTTTGTTATGCCATAGTATTCAAGACTTTCAAGAAGTATCTCTGTGTCAGATGTACCTCTGTATTCAATATGATGACCTTCACTTTCCATCATATTTTTAAGTATATGAGCATCGTAAATCTCACCATTGTAGCATATAACGAATCTGCCACTGGCCGACACCATAGGTTGAGCACCATTCTCAGTTATATCTATAATGGATAATCTTCTATGTCCAAAAGTAAGACCGGTAGTTTCATCCATAAAGCAGCCATATGCATCTGGCCCTCTGTGGATGATAGAATCAGTCATAGCTTTTATAGTCTTTTCACGGTCTATATCTTTCGATATAAATCCTGCAATTCCGCACATTAAAGGTTCTCCTTATACCATGCAATTGCTAATTTGATACCCTTTGCAAAGTCGTAATCTGGATCATAGCCAAGAAGTTTCTTAGCTTTAGAAATATCAGCATTACTATGCTTAATATCACCTGGTCTGTCTGGTCCAAAGATTGGCTCTCTCTTAATCTCAAGAGCTTCACAAAGGTCATAGTAAATATCTATAAGGAATTCTCTTCCGCCGTAAGCTATATTAAACGCCTGGCCAGCTGCCTCTGAAGGTGCAAGACATGCCTTAAGGTTAGCTTCGATAACATTGTCAACGTAAGTAAAGTCACGAGACTGCTTACCATCACCATTAATAGTAGGTGTCTCCCCGTGAAGAAGCTGTCTTATAAATCTAGGAATAACTGCAGCGTATGCTCCTTCTGGATCCTGTCTTCTACCAAATACGTTGAAATATCTAAGTCCATATGTATCAAGTCCGTAAAGCTTCTTGTATAACTTTCCATACTCTTCACATGCTCTCTTAGTTAATGCATATGGAGAAAGAAGGTTACCTTCCTGTCCTTCTACCTTAGGAAGTACCGGATGATCACCATATACAGAAGAGCTTGAAGCATATACAAACTTCTTAACACCCTGCTGTCTAGAAGCTTCCATCATATTAAGAGTACCTCTGATATTGTTCTCTTCGTAGAAAAGAGGCATCTCTATACTTCTTGGAACACTACCCCAGGCAGCTTCATTCATAACATAGTCAATACCTTCACAGGCCTTCATACATGTATCAAGGTCTTTAATATCGCCTTTTATAAATGTGTAGCCCTTGCGTCCCATAAGGGCATCAACATTGGCCTGCTTACCTGTAGATAAGTCATCAAGACAGGTTACTTCATAACCAAGATCAAGTATTGCTTCACATATATTAGAGCCTATAAAACCAGCTCCACCTGTTACAAGGAATTTACTTCCTTCTGGAAATTTTAAATCTTTAAATCCCATATCTGCCTCCACAGCGTCAAATCATACAGTTTGCTTACCTGCAAACCGCTTTATTATAATCTCCAGTAGAGATAATCTTTCTTAGCATCATATGCCTTTCTATCAAGAATTCCCTTAAGATCAAGAAGAACCTTCTTGTCTGTTCCTGCCTTGAAGAAACCATCGATATCGCTATCTGTAAGCTTAGAGAACTGGTCATGACATACAGCTATGATAACTGCATCCATATCCTTCATATCATCCATAGACTGGAATGTTATACCATAAAGTCTCTTTGCTTCATCAGCATCAGCTGCTGGGTCAACAACAACTGGTGTGATACCATATTCCATAAGTTCGTTATAGATATCTATAACCTTAGTATTTCTAGTATCAGGGCAGTTCTCTTTGAATGTAAATCCAAGGATACCTACCTTAGCATTCTTAACTGGCTTATCAGCCTTAATCAAAGTCTTAACAAGGCTTTCTGCAACATACTTACCCATATCATCATTAATACGACGTCCTGAAAGGATAATCTGTGAATGATAGCCAAGCTGCTCAGCCTTATATGTTAAGTAGTAAGGGTCAACTCCGATACAGTGTCCACCTACAAGTCCCGGGTAGAACTTAAGGAAGTTCCACTTAGTACCTGCTGCCTTAAGAACTGACTGTGTATCGATACCCATACGGTTAAAGATAATAGAAAGCTCATTCATAAATGCTATATTAATATCTCTCTGTGAGTTCTCAATAACCTTAGCAGCCTCAGCAACCTTGATGCTCTCTGCTCTATATACACCGGCTTCAACAACAAGCTCATATACCTTAGCAATAGTATCAAGTGTCTCTTCATTCATACCTGATACAATCTTTGTGATAGTTTCAAGTCTGTGAACCTTATCACCAGGATTGATACGCTCTGGTGAGTAACCGATAAAGAAGTCTTCGCCGCACTTAAGTCCTGATTCCTTCTCAAGGATAGGTACGCAGATATCTTCTGTAACACCTGGATATACAGTTGATTCAAAAACAACTATGCTTCCCTTTGTTAAGTTCTGACCAAGGATTCTTGAAGCACCTTCTACAGGGCTAAGATCTGGTGTATGGTCTGCATTAACTGGTGTTGGAACAGCAACGATATGGAACTTAGCTTCCTTAAGCTTTGCTGGGTCAGCAGTAAAATCAACCTTTGTATTCTTTATTACATCGTTACCAACTTCATTAGTTGGGTCGATACCACTTTTATATAAGTCAATCTTTGCAGCATTTAAGTCAAAACCAACAACATTAATCTTTCTTGCAAATGCTACAGCTATAGGCATACCTACATAGCCAAGTCCTACAAGGGAAAGTTTCTCTTCTCCATTAACTATCTTCTCATAAAGTCCCATAATTATATCCGTTCCTTTCTTTTTCGAATATATACTCAAATATAATTTATATTATTCCCAATATATCTAGGGGATATTTATTCGTATAATAAGTCCTCATCATTGTCTGAGAGTTTTATAACCATAACATCATCTATTATCTTAACTGATGACATAGAAGGCCAGTAGCCCATCTCTTTATATTCATCTGTCTGAGCTATCTCTTTTTCTTTATCAAGTGATGCTTTGCCATATCCAGTAGAAAGCATCTTATTCATATAGTTAACATATCCATTCTCACCAGTAATAAATATGTTAGATACAACGCCTGACATCATAGGAGCATTGGTAACATACTCAGGCATCTGGTAGCATGAACCAACCATCATAACTTCCATCTCGCTGTCATATCCATCAATCATCTCCATACGAGTCTCAATACGGTTAACTAGTGTCTCACAGTTCTTATTAGCCATAAACATATTGTAGTACGCCTTGTTAGCTATAACTGTAAAGTTAAATGAGATATAAAGCATAATTACTGCAGTAAATACCCAGAAGATATGCTTCTTAATATAATCCTTTTTAATTAGTTCACTAAATGAACCATCGCCAAGATCAAGCTGGCCAATAAGAACTACAGGCATAAGGAATACCATCATAGTTCCGTAGTCCATAATAGTTGTTGTATATGATACGCTTTCTGATAAGAACTCAAAGATATGAGTTGCTACAGGAAGTAGTCCGCAAAGTAGTATTACAAGAAGCCATCTAGAAGGATGCTTCCAAAGTTTTCTCTTAGTAATAAGAGTAAGAATAATAACTGCAACTATAAGGAACATAATTACATTAGTTACGTTATATCCTGTAAGTTTCCATCTAACTAAGAATACTCTTGCAAAGTCGATGTAGCATTCCTTAAGCTCGTACCAGTAACGGATAAGTCCCTGCTTTGGCTTTTCTCCAAGTCCCATATATGCTGCAAGACTGTGGTCTGTA
>OCVV010001354.1_pt1 | contig 16201 bp, 13 predicted proteins | sample 1539721 | NCBI WGS metagenome assembly OCVV01 (sample SAMN02144230, study PRJEB22623) | gut metagenome | biome: sheep rumen | host: Ovis aries | place: New Zealand
GCAGACCAAGTTAAAACTCATTTCAAATTGACTGTCGTTCTTCTTTCTTACTCTTCTGTATCGTTTTCAAGGTCCACCGTGCTCTCTTGGATCAGGCCTTTTCAGGACCAGCTCCTCACGAGCGCTTGTGTATCTTATCACTTACCTCCCCTACTTGTCAACACCTTTTTTATCTTTTTTTCAGGGTTTCGCGTATTTGTTACTTCCTCCCCAAACAGACCCTTTTCCATTCGTGATTATACCGAACATTCGCCATTTTTTGAAGCCGCTTTGTTCGTAAATCTCTTTCTCTTCCAACTCTCCTTTCCCTCCCCGGCTCTTTTGTTTCATTTGTAAAAACCCCTCCGCCTCATTGACACCCGGGCCCATCTGGCATACAATCAGTTTAACCGGCTGGAACGCCGGCCTACATTAGATAAGGAATGGTGGCTGTTTATGAAGAAACATCTGTATAAAGGAACCGCGCTTTTGCTGTGCCTGTGCCTGACGCTTGGCGCCTGCGCCGCTTTGGCCGAGGGCGAGCCCTGGCCCACCCAGCTGGACGACCGCATCGCCGAAGAGGGCATGTGGATCACCTGGCGGGTAGACGAGATCAACGACTTCCATCAGCAGCTGGGCTACAGCGCTCCCGTCTCCGAGGACGCGGGCCCCGGCCGGCTGACCAAGGAGGAAGCCATCGCCGCCGCCCGGGCCTTCATCCTGCAGTACGTGCAGACCGTAAGCCCTCAATATTATGAAGTCAACGGCATCGCCCCCGCCCCCGTCACCGAGAGCTTCCTGGACGGCCTGAAGGTAGCCGCCTTCGTGACCGCCGACAACGAAACCGAGAACCCGCCCCACTGCTGGCAGATCCACTTCTACGCCGACGAATGGCTGACCCTGGCACTGGATTCGCTGTTTGTGCAGGTAGACGCCATAACGGGAGACATACTGGCGTTTTTTGAGCCAGGCGGAAACGGCTGAGAATGAGGTAGGAGGTAGGAAGTAGGAGGTAGGAGGTAGGAGGTGATTAGTGAGGAATGAGGAGTGAGGAGTGAGGAGTAAGGAATTGACTACGCAGTATGCGCATGAAGATACAAAGATCAGCCCGGAGCAGCGCTCCGGGCTGTTTGTTTGAGTATTTACCTCCTACCTCCTACCTTCTACCTCCTACCTGAATCATCAGGCCATTAAGGCCTGCGCGGCTTCTCCCAGCTTCTCGTTGAGCTCGGCGGAGGCTTCGGCGGTGGTTTCTTTGGTGTTCACGTACAGCTTGATCTTGGGCTCGGTGCCGCTGGGGCGGATGCAGACCCAGTTGCTGTTTTCCAGCTCGAAGTACAGGACGTTGGAGGGCGGGGTGTCCAGCCTGGTCTGGGCGCCGTCGCAGGCGGTGCGGCAGCCGGACTGGTAGTCGCGCACAGCGGTGACCTTCAGGCCAGCCAGCGCTTTCGGCGGGTTCGCCCGCAGGCCGGCCATGATGTCCTTCATCCTCTGGACGCCGTCCTTGCCGGGCAGGGTGACGGAAATCACCTTTTCGGTGTAATAGCCGTACTTTTTGTAGAGCTCCTGCAGCTTGTCGTACAGGGTGGTGCCTTCGGACATGGCCGTGCAGGCAGATTCGGTCAGCAGCAGGGAGGCGTTGACGCCGTCCTTGTCGCGCACCTGGGTGCCGGACAGGAAGCCGAAGCTCTCCTCAAAGCCAAACACGAAGGTATGAGCGCCGGTTTCGCTGAACTGCTGGATCTTTTCGCCGATGAATTTAAAGCCCGTGAGCACGTCAAAGACCGTGCAGCCGTAGTCCTCGGCGATGGCGCGGGCCATTTCCGTGGACACGATGGACTTGACCACCGCCGCGTTTTCTGGCAAAATACCCTTGAGCCTGCGGCTTTCCAGCACATGGCTCAGCAGCAGGCAGCCGATCTGGTTGCCGGTCAGGGTATGGAAGACGCCTTCCTTATCCTTGACGGCGACGCCCATGCGGTCGCAGTCTGGGTCGGTGCCGAAGACGACGGTCGCGCCGACCTGCTCGGCCAGCGGGATCGCCAGCTTGAAGGCGGCGGGGTCTTCCGGGTTGGGTGCGGTGACGGTGGGGAAATCGCCGTTGGGCAGCTCCTGCTCCTTCACCACGGACACGTGGGTCACGCCCAGCTCCTTGAGCATCCGGCGGACCGGGACGTTGCCCGAGCCGTGCAGGGGGGTGTAGACGATTTTGAGGTTCGGCCCTTCCTTGGCCAGCAGCTCCGGCCGCAGGGCAAGACTCTTGATCATCGCGATGTAGTCGCTGTCTACTTCCTTGTCGCCGATGATGTTCAGCAGGCCCTTTTCGAGGGCTTCCTTTTCGTCCATCGGGGCGCACTCCGGGAAGTCCAGGGAGCGGATGTATTTGGTCACTTCGCCCGCGGCTTCCGGGCCCAGCTGGGCGCCGTCCTCGGCGTAGACCTTGTAGCCGTTGTACTGGGGCGGGTTATGGCTGGCGGTGACGACGACGCCGGCGGCGGCGTTCAGGTGACGCACCGCGTAGGACAGGACGGGCACCGGCCGCAGCGAATCGAACAGGAAGGCCTTCACGCCGTTGGCCGCCAGCACCAGGGCCGTCTGCTTGGCGAAAACGTCGCTGAAATGACGGCTGTCATAGGCGATGGCCACGCCGCGGTCCGCCGTACCGGCGTTTTTCAGGTACATGGCCAGGCCCTTGGTGGCCCGGCGGACGTTGTATACGTTCATGCGGTTGAGGCCCGCGCCGATCACGCCGCGCATGCCGGCGGTCCCGAAGGACAGCTCGGTGTAAAAACGGTCCTCCACTTCCTTGTCGTCTTTTTCAATGGCTTTGAGTTCCCGCACGGTGGCCTCGTCGTCCGCGAACATCGTCAGCCACTTCTGATATTCCTGCCGATAATCCATGTGAAAAAACCTCCTTCGCTTTCAGGAAAAAGTCTGAATCAATGGTTTTATTATAATGGATTTTGCCAAAAAGCACAAGAGCGGGCGAAGGGTTTTCCTTGTCTGTTTTTGAACGGTTTTTTTCTCGTTTTCACTGCCAACTGCCGGACCGGGAACGTATCAACGATCAGAGCTCATATTACCGACCCAATTCAATGATAAACGAAAGGCGGTTCTCACCCATGAAAAAAACCAGCAAGTCCACAAAAGCCCTGCTCTGCGCCGCTGTCTGCCTGATGCTCGCCGTCCACGCCGCCGGCGCCTCCGCCTGTACGGCTGTCTACGTCGGCCGGGCCGTCAGCGCCGACGGCTCCGTCCTCCTGGCCAAGTCCAACGACCACCAGGACGTCTGGGCCAACTATATCACCGTCACCGAGCGGGTCGAGAACGTCCCGGGCAGGACGATGCCCGTGGACAGCGGCTCCACCGTGTTTGCCGAGCTGCCGGCCACGACCTACCGCTACACCGCCACCCCCTGGATGGACAGCGCCATGGCCCTGAGCGGCCTGCCCCGGGACGCCACCGTCTGCACGAACGAGTACGGCGTCGCCATGGTCATGTCCATCACCGCGTTTTCCAACCGCGCGGCCCTGGAGGCCGATCCCCTGGTCAAAACGGGGCTGACGGAGCTTACCGCGGTCGACCTGGTCACCTGCCAGAGCGCCACGGCCCGGGAGGGCGTCCAGACCCTCGCCGCCCTGCTGGACCGCTATGGAAGCAGCGAAGTCAACATCGCCATGATCGCGGATCAGAAGGAAGCCTGGTACATCGAGATGTACAACGGCCATCAGTACGCGGCGGTCCGCCTGCCGGAGGACAAGGTCTGCGTGTTCGGCAACGAGTTTAGCCTGGAATACCTGTCCGACTACGCGGAAACGATCTGCTCCCCCAACCTGGAAAGCCTGGCCAAAGAAGGCGGCTTCGCCGTTTATGGGACAGACGTCCATGAAGGAGAATTGAACCTGCTGACCACCTACTCCGGGGAAGAAACCGTGACGGATTATTCCCACATGAGGACGTGGATCGGCCACAGCCTGCTGGCCCCTTCCTCCGCCCGGGAGTACGATAAGAGCGCTCTTTATCCCCTGTGCTTTGCGCCGGACCGGAAGGTATCCCTCGAGGACGTCATGGAGCTCATCCGCAACCGCTTTGAAGGGACCGAATACAGCCCCGACTTTACCGGCAGGACCGACATGCGCGTCATCGGCACGGATACGGCGCTCAGCGTCCATATCGCCCAGATTTACCCCGAGCTGCCCGCCGAAATGGCCTGCCTGACCTGGGAGAGCACCGGCCCTGCCGTGTACGGCGTCTTCGTGCCGGTGTCCAACGCCGCCCTGAGCGTCAGCGAGGCCTACGGCCGCAACCAGCCGGCGGAAGCGGCCATGGAGTTCGACACCGCCCTCTACCCTTATTACCGCTTCAAGGAGCTGAACACCCTCTGCGTGGAAAAGAACTGCTGCCCCATCTACGGCGTTCCCGTGCGTTCCTACTGGCACGAGGCGGAAGCCGCCATGCGGGAGGGCATGAGCGCGGTGCTGACAACCGCCGCCGCCATGACGGACCGCGAGGCCGCCGCCCGGTACATCACCGATTATTGCAACGCCGTGCAGGAACAAGCCTTTGAGGACGCCGGACGCCTGCTCAACGACGTGCGCTGGTACATGAGCAAGAACTCCAACACCATGAAAAACGGCCGCAACCCGGAAACCCACGAGGTGATGGACGAGTTAAAGCCCATTGACCCCCTGGTGATCCGCCTGGACCCGGCGGTCTACCGCAGCCTTCTGGACACGATGGAAAAGTAAAGGAGCGGTTTCTCTCCGCGGCAGGTTCAGCGGCTTCCCCACCATCCTATCAAGCAACGAATCCAAACACACGACGCACCCAGGCTTGCAGTGAAAACAGCCTGGGTGCGTTTTCATTGGGTGCAGTCTCCAATGAGTGTGCCGCAAGTCAAAGAGCGTCTCTTCCCTGAAAAAAGGAAGAAACGCTCTTCAATATCTGTTCTATTGGATACCACGTCCATTCTTCCTGGCCATCACCTCCAGCGCACGGCAGCGAGCCCTGTCAGATTGATTCCATCCGGCAGGGCTATTCTTTTCTGTTCAGCTTTCGTTCTCCCCCCGTGTAACCTCTTATGTAACCCATATGTAACCTTCGTATGGGGTTTCACCTACGCCACCGGGCGCATACAAAAACCGGCTTCCTCTTTTATCAAGAGGAAGCCGGAAAGGAGAGGTTTCGGGGTGGTCCGGACCGGTCAGGATTCGTCCGGGAAATCGCCCTGATAGAGAATGATCTGGGTTGCGGCGTTGGCCACGCCGGTGGCTTTCAGGCCCTTGGCCTGCTGGAAGGCGATGACGGCGTTATAGGTCGCCAGGTCGAAATGACCGTTGACGGTGCCCTTGTAATAGCCGCGGTTCTTGAGAATCTCCTGCATCATCTGCACCGGGACACCCTGGTCGCCCATCTGCAGGGTAATGTAATTGCTGTCCGGCGGGGCCTCGGTGACCGTCCGGTAGGAAGGCGGATTGGTCACGCGCGGGGTCGCTGTGGGCCTCTTGGTGGGCGTGGGCGAAGGCTTGGGCGTCCTGGTGGGCGCGGCCTTCGGGGCCTGGGTGAACAGGTCCTGCTGCATGTTGACGGAGGCGATGCCGTTGGTCTGCATCTTGTGGTCCTTCTGATAAGCCAGGACCGCCTGATAAGTGGACGTGCCGAAGTTACCGTCCGAATTGCCCTTATAGTAGCCGGCGCGGCGCAGAGCGCTCTGGAGCCGGACCACCGGCTGGCCGCTGTCGCCCATCTTCAGGGAGACGTAGCCGCCGTCGGGCCGGTTGGTCACGGTGCGGTAGGCGGGGGGCTTGGTCGCCCCGTTGCCCAGCGGGGTCGGGGTCGGCGTCCTGGTGGGCGTCGGGGTCGGCTTCGGGGTGGGGGTGGCCGTCGGGCGGACGGTCGGGGTCGGCGTACGGTTATACCGGCCACCGAAGAGCAGCTCCTGGGTTTCCGCGTTGGCGTTGCCCGTCTGCTTGAGGCCGTTGTTGGCCTGGAAGCGGATCACGGCCTGGTAGGTATCCCCGCCGAAGCGGCCGTCCACGGTGCCCTTGAAATAGCCGCCGTTGCGAAGCGCGCGCTGCAAAAGCTCCACCGGCGCGCCGGAATCGCCCATGCGCAGGGTGACGTAATTGGAGCCCACGGGCGGGTTGGTGACGGTGCGGTAGCTGGGCGGATTGGTGACCGGAACAGGCGACGGAGAGGCCGTGGGCGTCACGCCGAAGAGCATCTTCTGGGTGGCATTGTTGGCGACGCCGGTCTGGTTCAGGCCGTTGGCCTTCTGGAAGGCGAGGACGGCTTCATAGGTGGTCTCGCCGTATTTTCCGTCCGCCGTGCCCTTATAGTAGCCGGCCTTTTTGAGAGCTTGCTGAAGGGCCTTGACGGGGTCGCCGCTGTCGCCCACGCGCAGGGTCACATAGGTAGAGCCCACGGGCGGGTTGGTGACGGTGCGGTAGACGGGCGGATTGGTCGCCGCCGGCTTCGGAGTCGACGTGCGGGAGATGGCGGCGAACAGACGGTTCTGGGTATTCACGTCGGCGATGCCTGTTTGCTTGAGGCCGTAGTCCTTCTGAAAGGCGCTGATTCCCCGGAAGGTGGTGGCGGCGTAATGGCTGGAAATGTTGCCGGAATAATAGCCCAATTCCTTGAGGGCGCGCTGGAGCTCGCCCACCAGGGTGCCGCCGTCGCCCATTTTGAGGGGCACCCGCTTGCCGTTGGGGGCGGCGGTGACGGTGGTATACTCGGGCGGGTTGGTGACCCTGGGCGTAGGCGTCGGGGTGGCCCGCTTCTTCGGCACCGGGGTGCTGTCCGCCGAGGCAAAGAGCTTCTTCTGGGTGGCGGCGTCGGCGATCCCGGTGGCCTTGAGGCCGTTGTCCCCCTGGAAGTCCATGATGCCGCGGTAGGTGGTGGCCGCGTAGTGGTTCGAGATGTTGCCGGAATAATAGCCCAGCTTCTTGAGGGCCCGCTGCACGTCGCCCACCAGCGCGCCGCCGTCGCCCATCTGCAGGGTAACGTAATTGCCGTTCGGCGCTTCGGTCACGGTGGTGTAGGAGGGCGGGTTGGTAACCCGCGGCGTGCTTTCATCCGCGGTGTTCTGGTTGCCGCTCCTTCTCGGGGTCGGGGTGGCGGCGTTCGTCTGGCCTCTGGGCGTCGCCGTCCGCCTCGGGGTGGCGGTGGCGCTGTAGCGGTTGGGCGTGCCGGTAAAGAGCTTGACAAAGGTGGACGTGCCGGCGACGCCGTCGGACTTCATGCCGTTCTGCTTCTGGAAATTGCTGACGGCTTCCTGGGTGTTGGCCCCGTAGGTGCCGTTGATGGTGCTGTTGTAATATCCCAGGGATTTGAGCTTGCGCTGCAGGGTGCGGATGGCGTTTTCATCCGTGGAGCCCGTTTTGAGCGTGATGCCGATGATGCCGGAAGAGGTGGTGGCCTTGGTGGCCCGGGCGCTGTACATGGAGTTCAGGGTGGTAAAGCCCGCCACGCCGTCCGCGGTCAGGCCGGCGCGGTTCTGGTAGGACGTAACCGCCAGCTCGGTGATGGCGTCATAGGTGCCGGTGGACTTGCCGTCCAGGTAGCCCAGGGAGATCAGGCGGGTCTGCATCCGGGCGACCTCGGAGCCCCTGCTGCCCCGCTTCAAAGACACGCTGGTGGCCAGCTTCGGGGTGGCGGTCGCCTTGGGCCTGGGGGTGGCGGTGGGCTTGGCGGTGGCGACGGAGCCGTTGAGCATGTCCAGCGTGGCCTTGCCGGCGATGCCGTCGGCGGTCAGGCCGTTGGCCCGCTGGAAGGCGGTCACGGCGCGCTTGGTGGATTCGCCGAAGTCGCCGTCCACCAGGCCGGTATAATAGCCCAGCTTTTTAAGCGCCGTCTGCAGCTCGCGCACAGCCTTGCCCTGGGAGCCAAAGCGCAGCACGGTAGGCGTCGCGGCGGGCGTGGCCGTCGGGCGGGGCGTGTTGGTCTGGGGAATGGGCGTGCCCGTGTTCAGGTAGATCATGACGTTGCCGCTATTGTCCGGCGCGGGGGTCGGCGTCACGCCGCTGATCAGCGGGGTGGCGTTGCCGCCCGGCAGCTGGATAATGGTATAAGGCGTCTGGACCACCTCTGGCGTGTTCAGCTCCACCACGCGGGTGTCCTTCGTCGGCTCCGGCTCCACGGAATAGACCGGGTAAGGCACGGAATTGCCGGAAGAGGTGTCGGTACCGCTGGTTACGCTGATGGGCTCGGTATAGCAGCCGCTCAGCGTCAGGGCGATCACCGTCAGCAAAACCACCAGAGAGATTTTTTTCTGACTGCCTTTCTTCATGTCGCGTTCATTCCTTCCATACGATCCGCGTCTGCCGGCGGATTACTCAATATCCTCCCCCCGGAGGGTCCAGACCGCAAAACCTTCCTGCTGGGCGGCTTTGGTGTTCTCCGGATTGTCGTCGATAAACAGGGCGTCCTTGGGGGAAAAACCGTAACGCCTGCACAAAAGCCTGTAGATGGCGGGCATGGGCTTGACGATGCGCTCATGAGACGAAACGACGCCGCCGTCAAAGGCTTCAAAAAAGGGAAACCGCTCCAGCGTTCTTTCAAAGGCGGGAGAAGAGAAATTGGTCAGATAATAGAGCTTTTTGCCGGCGGCTTTCAATTCCGGCAGCCAGCGGGCCGGGGTGAGGGGCGTTAAACACCCGATAAACTCGTCCAGCACCGCGCAGACCCGGATCAAGTCCTCCCGGCTCTCCGTCCGGACGGCCTGGCACATCAGCCGCGCCACCTCGCCGTTTGTGATCAGCCCCGTGTCGATCCAGGCCCACAGGCCCGTGCCGAAAACGGCTTCCTCCAGCCGGGGAGACAGGCCAAATTCCTTTGCAATGCTCTTTGGGTCGAACCTGAGCAGGACGTTGCCCACGTCGAATACCACAATGTCTTTTTCCTGCAGTCGCTGATCCATCCGTTTCCCTCCAGTTATACATGGTTAGAATATCATAAAACAACGGGAATTACAATCCGAAAAATGAATTTTCTTTGAAAAAATTTACAATTCTGTTACGAAATGTTACAGCTTTCCTGTTGGCCGAAATAATTTTTCCCATCCGGCAGGAAAATCAGACCCGCCCGGGGAAATAAGTTCTGGTTATTCTGTCATCAAAGCGGACCCATCAGGAGAAACAGACATGGAAAGAAAAGACGGCCGGGCCGCCGATCAGCTGCGCGCCCATGAAATGATCACAGACTTTGTGCCCACGGCGGCGGGAAGCTGCCTGATCCGCACCGGGGACACCCGGGTCATCTGCACCGCCTCGGTGGAAGAGGGCGTGCCGCCCTTTTTAAAAGGAAAGGGAGAGGGCTGGCTGACGGCGGAATACGCCATGCTGCCCGCCTCCACCGGCCGGCGCAAGGCCCGGGACGGCGTCAAAAAGGACGGCCGGGGCGTCGAAATCAGCCGGCTGATCGGCCGGGCTCTGCGCCAGGCGGTAGACCGCCGGTGGCTGGGTGAAAGGACGATCACCATCGACTGCGACGTGCTGACCGCCGACGGCGGCACCAGGACGGCCGCCATCACCGGGGGCTTCGTGGCCCTGTGCCAGGCGGTGGACCGGCTGATCCGGGACGGGAAGCTCCGGGAATCCCCCATCGTCCACCAGATCGCCGCGGTCAGCGCCGGGGTGGTGGAAAACACTCCCTGCCTGGACCTGTGCTACACGGAGGATTCCTCCGCCCAGGTGGACATGAACTTCATCATGAACGAACGGGGCGAATATATCGAGCTCCAGGGGACCGGCGAGGGCCGGGCATTCACGGGGGACGAGCTTTCCGCCCTGTGCGCCCTGGGCCAAAAAGGCTGCGGGGAGCTGATGGCCCTCCAGCGGAAAGCCCTGGGCCGGGAAAGCCTGCTGCCGGACGGCCCCCACACCCTGGTTCTGGCCTCCAACAACGACCATAAGCTAAACGAGCTGCGCGAAATGATCGGGGACAGCATGCGCGTCCTTTCCATGCGGGAGGCCGGATTTGAAGAGGACATCGACGAAAACGGCCGGACCTTTGAGGAAAACGCCCTGATCAAGGCCCGGGCGGTGGTGAAGGCCACGGGCCTGGCCGCCCTGGCGGACGACAGCGGCCTTTCGGTGGACGCCCTGTCGGGCGAGCCGGGTGTCCTGTCCGCCCGCTACGCCGGCGTCCACGGGGACGACGCGGCCAACAACAAAAAGCTCATCGAAAAGATGCGGGGCATTTCCAAGCCCTGGACAGCCCGCTTTGTCTGCGCCGTGGCCCTGGTCCTGCCCGGAGGGAAGGAATGGGTGGTCCGGGGCGAATGTCCCGGCCTCATCATCGAGGAGGCCCGGGGCACCGGCGGCTTTGGCTACGACCCCCACTTCCTCTACGAGGAGCTGGGCCAGACCTTCGCCGAGATCGCCCAGGAGGACAAGAACCGCGTTTCCCACCGGGCCAGGGCGATGGAAAAGATCCTGCCCGTGATCCGGGGGCTGTAACCCATGAGAGAGGCAAAACGCATCCTCGTCCTGTCCGATTCCCACGGGTATCCGCTGAACAATCTATTGATGAAGGCGGAAAGCCTGGGCAGGATCGACGCGGTGTTTCACCTGGGGGACGGGTACCGGGACATGGACGGCTTCCTCACGGAGTTTCCTCTGTTGTTCCGGGTCGGAGGCAACTGCGACTTTTTCGGGGGCGAAAAGGAAGAGCTGGTCCCGCTGTTCGGAAAGCGGTTTTTCCTGACCCACGGCCACGCTTACCACGTCAAAACGACGCTGAGCCTGCTCAAAAGCCGGGCCTGCGAGGCCGAGGCGGACTGCGCCCTCTTCGGCCACACCCATGCGCCCCATAACGAATACGACGCCGGCCGCCTGTACCTGAACCCGGGGGCCGCCTGCGACGGGCGGTTCAGCGTTCTCCGGGTTGAAAAAAACGGCGATTTATACGCTGAACTGTATTGATCGCATGGGGGTCTTGCGACCCCCCTACGGAACCCCCCAGACGGATTTGCCTCTCGCGTCTGCGACGCTCCCGGGCGGCAAATCCGCAAAGAATGTATTTTTGCTCCGCAGAAGTGAAGTGGGCTTCGTTTTTCCAAGTATCATTCTGCTGCGCAAAAATACTCCTCGCGGCGTACATGCNCACCGCTGCGGATTGTCATCAGGGGGAGGGATCCCCCTGATCACCCCCTCTGACGAGCGCCATGCTATTTTCAATTGTTGGGAATTGACACGTTATCTAAATACGTTAAATGGAGGAATGAACTTGAAGGTTTTTATCAGCGCGGACATTGAAGGGACCGCTTTTACCACCTACTGGGAAGAAACCGAAAAGGACAAGGGCACCTACGCCCGGGCGGCGGAGGAAATGACGCGGGAGGTCTGCGCGGCCATCGAGGGGGCCCTCGCCGCCGGGGCGGACGAGATCCTGGTCAATGACGCCCACGACTTCGGCATCAACCTGGACCCCTTTCGGATGCCGGAAAACGTCGAGCTGATCCGCGGCTGGTCTGGCAGCCCCATGGGCATGGCGGAAGGGATCGACGAGAGCTTTGACGCCGCCTTTTTCGTGGGCTGGCATTCCCCGGCGGGGATGTGCAACAATCCCCTTTCCCACACCATGAGCGGCAAGCCCGCCCGGGTCACGCTGAACGGCCTGCCCTGCTCGGAGTTCCTATTGTACAGCTGGGCCTGCGCCATGCGCGGGGTGCCCAGCGTGCTGCTGACCGGGGACCGGCGGCTGGCGGAGCTTTCCCAGCCCCTCCATCCTGGTTTGGTGACGGTGGCGGTCAAGGACGGGCTGGGCGGCCTCACCCGCTGCAAATCCCCCGTCTGGGTGGAAAAGACCATTAAAAAGGCGGCCGAACAGGCCCTCCGCCAGGATTTAAGCAAGGCCAAAATCGAGCTGCCCCGGCGCTTCGTCTTTGACATCACCTACAAGGAAACCAAGCACGCCGTCAAATATTCCTTCTATCCCGGTTTTAAAATGATCTCGGACGATACGATCCGCCTGACCACTTCGGACTACATGAACGTGCTCCGGGCGGCGATGTTTGTGCTGTAACCGCGAGAACGCTTTTTTCCGAATAAAAAAGAGGGCCGCAGCCCTCTTTCGTCCGGTATCTGTATGATCATTCCTGTTTTTCAACCTTGCCGGCAGGTTTATACTGTTCTTCCCCGGTTTCTACCCAAAGGATAAAATCGTTGATGGATTTTTCATCCCAGCCGGCGGCGCGCAGACCCAGAATAATTCTGGATGCTTCCTGCAGGTTCATCGGGCAAACCCCCTTCCGGTTTCTCTGTTTTTATTATAGCTTAACAGCGGAAAAATGTCAATTTCCGCGTACTTGAATCCCATATTCATCTACTGTTAAAGGGGTATCCGCTATGCCATATCTTTATGAAACCCACATGCACACCTGCCTGGCCAGCAAGTGCGGCAGATCCACCGGCCGGGAGCACGTGCGGAGATACCGCGACCTGGGCTTTGCCGGCATCATCATCACCGACCATTTTTTCGGCGGCAACTGTGCGGTGGACCGGTCCCTCCCCTGGGAGGAAAAGATCAAGCAGTTCTGCTCCGGCTATGAGGACGCCCTGAACGAGGGCCTCAAGATCGGCTTCCCCGTCTTTTTCGGCTGGGAGCAGGGCTACGGGGACGACGAGTACCTGGTCTACGGTCTGGACAAAAACTGGCTGCTGGCCCACCCGGAAATCGAGCACTGCTCCCGCCGCCGCCAGCTGGAACTGGCCCACGAGGGCGGCGGCTGCGTCATCCAGGCCCATCCCTTCCGGATGCGGGGGTACATGACCTATATCCGCGTCGCCCCCCGCTTCTGCGACGGGGCGGAGGTCGCCAACGCCGGCAACTTTCCGGTAAACGACGTCTACGCCTACGGATACGCCAAGGAGTTCGGCCTGGTGATGACCGCCGGCTCGGACAACCACGATTCCTCCAAAATCGAATCGGTCGACCAGCTCTTCGGCGTCAGCCTGGAGCAGCCGCTGGAAACCATCCACGACTACGTCCGCCTGATCCTGAACCGGGGCAAGATCGGCCTGCACGTCCCGCCCGAGCGCTTCCTCCCCACCCCGGACATGGAAAAGCTGACCAGCTACTGGGTGACGGAGGACGAGGGCCTTGAACCCACGGGGAGGACCTGGGCCTGAGCATTCAATGATGCTGAAAAAGCGCCGGAAAACGTTCACCTTAGAACAGACGCGCGCAGTCGGGCCGAGCGCAAAGACCAATCCGGATCCCGATGGGCCGTGTCCAGGCCTTCCGGGGATCCGTCAGCGGGAGGCGTGACCGTGATCGCCGCGCTGGACCCTGTCGTCACCCTGCTGATGGCCGTCATCATCCCCGTCTCGGGCGGGTCGGAGATCTTTTCTTTCCGCTCCCTGCTCGGCGCGCTGATCATCACCATTGGGGTCATCGTCGCGGGGACAGATTTCCTGTCCAAAAAGAAACAACCGGCTGCCGCGGAAGCGCCGGAAGCGGCCCCCGCCCCGGAAGCGCCGGTTCCAAAAATATTGTCCGCGGTCACCAGGCGGAAGATCATGGTCATGTCCTTTATCGGCATCACGCTGCTGTTCGCCGCGCTGGGGGTGTCGATCGACGTGATGGATATGGCGGACGGCTATACGAACCTGCGGCCCGAACACTGCCTCACGGTCCCGGCCGGGCTGATGCTGGGGCCGCTCGGGGCCCTGGCCTGCGCCATCGGCAACCTGATCGGGGACTTCTTCAGCGATTTTGATTCCGTCCGGATCATCGGCTTCATCGCGAACTTCATCATGGCCTATCTTCCCTACAAGGTCTGGCGCGTCATCTCCCCCAGGGAGTATAACGTGCACACCTGGCGGCGGATCCTGCTGTACCTGTGGGCGGCCGCGCTGGGCTCCATGTACTGCGCCTGCCTGCTGGGTGTCTGTCTGGCCTATTTCTTCCATGAGTATTATGAATTGATCATCCTGCAGATTTTTACCAACAACTTCGGTTTTTCCGTCTGCTTCGGCCTCCCGCTGTTCATCGTGATGCGTTCGGACTGCCGAGTTGGGGTGATCTGGTCGGGCACCGTCCCGGAGATGAAACGGCTCTTTCCCAAAAACCTCCTGCGCCTGTATCAGCTGCAGCCCGAGCGGAAACGGGCCGTGTTCCGGGCGCTGCTGGCGGCGGACACGGCTGTCATTTTCCTGGTGTTCCTGTGTGCCGTTTACATGCGCCGGTGGTGGGAAAACCCGGTTGTCGCCATCCTTTCCAGCCTGGCCGCCGTGCTGCTGGTGGCTACCTGTCTCTTCCCCACGGGACCTGAGGGGACCGTAAAAGCCTGACCGCCTCGGTTTCCGCCTGGGCGGGCTGAAAGCCGCTTTTGACGGTGATATTCTGCGAACGGAGATTTTCGGAACCTTTTCATTTTAAGCCAAACGGGCTGGCGCGTTGACTGCGGCGGCCCCTTGTCAGTTTTCGTCCTCCAGCCTGACCGCCTCGGTTTCCACCCAGGCGGGCCGAAAGCCGCTTTTGACGGCGATATTCTGCGAACGGAGATTCGCGGCAGCGGTGCCGTAAAAAGGGGTATCCCCCATTTCAATGATTCTGTTTTTGAGCAGCGTCACCAGATAGGCGCCGATTCCCCGGGAGCGGTATTCCGGCAGAACGTCGATACCGATCTGCTGGAACCTTGGCGCGTCCTCCGAGCAGCCCGCCATCCCCATGATTCGGTCCCCGTCCAGCGCGATAACGGCAATCCTGTCCGGCCGAACCGGGCAGGGCTTTGGGTAGGCGATGGCGTTTGGGAACCGCGGGTCTCCGTAAAAAGGGGTGATTTCTTCCTCGTAAAGCCATCGGACCCGGCAGAGCTCCTCCGCCTGGACCTCCCGGCAGGGGAGGAACATGTGATGGGTCGGAGCCATTTTGTAGCCGTATGCTTTCAGCATCCCGTTCAGCTGGATCAGGTGATCCAGTTCAAAAAGGCGGTGCCCGTCTGTATTTCGGCTCCACTGACGCAGGAAGGCGTGCAGACGCGCATTCGCCGTGATGACCGTGTTCCCTCCCAGCGTCGCCATTTCCAAAAAGGGTTTGCCGGGGCTGTAGCTCCTTCTGCCCTCATTCAGGGCGGATTCCGTGATCACGTTCTCCTGCGCGCCAAAGTCCGCCGGGCTGCAGTTCAGATCCAGCGACAGCTGCTTGAGCAGCTTTTCATGAAATTGCTTGAATATCTGCTCCATCTTCATTCCCCGGCTTCCCGTTTCAGCCAGTCTTCCTTCGTCATCACGCTCACATAGCCGGTGCGCTGTTCGCCCATCAGCGGCACGTCCACCTGCTCCGATTTCCACTGAAACCGGAAGCCGCATTTTTCCTGGACCCGCCTGGATTTGTCGTTGCCCTCATAATAACCGATCCAGACCTTCTGCATCCCGCAGTCCTGGAAGGCATGGCGGAGCATTGCCCGCACCGCCTCCGGCATGATGCCCCGGCCCCAGAACGGCTTTCCCAGCCAGTAGCCCATCTCGCACTCGTCGTCCCGTTCCGTCATGTCCGTATGGCCGTTCAGCTTCAGCTCGATGGCGCCGATGGCCTGGCCGTCCTCTTTGAGGCAGACGGCATAGGCCTCCGGACCGTTCAGCACCTTCCGGATGACCTCCCGGCTCTCCTCCAGGCTCCGGTGCGGCGGCCAGCCTGCAATCGGCCCCAACTCCGGGTCGCTGGCATACCGGTACAGGTTCTCCGCGTCCCCCTCTTCCCACCGCCGCAGAACCAACCGCTCCGTCTCCAATTTCATACTTCCTCCCATCCCCAGATACGCGGGGGAAACCTCTTTCATTCAAGTAAAAGGGGCTGTTGCAGTTGTTTTCTCTGCAACAACCCATTTTCTGTCGTCAAACTTCTTTTTTCACAGGATGATAATGATTTCCTCTTTAGGGAACCAGAAACCCCAGGGAGGTTTGGAGGGACCTTGACCAGGGCCTGCCGGCCCGTTGCTCGGTGAGGAAGAGCCACTGGCTCTTCCTCCGGGCCCTCGCAACCCCTCCATTATAAATCCGCAGCGGCGGCATGTACGGTGCGGGGTTCTGAGCGCCCGGAAAATGTGCCGGTGGCACATTTTCAGCGAAGAACGGGCCGGTAGGCCCTGGGCAAGAATTTTTGCGAAGCGGAGCTTGCCCCGCGAGAGCAAAAATTCTTTCCTTGCGCCTTTGCCGCCTGGGGTTCGCAGCGCCCGGAAAACAGGCCAGTGGCCTGTTTTCAGCGAGAACGGGCC
>OCVV011089476.1_pt1 | contig 16201 bp, 25 predicted proteins | sample 1539721 | NCBI WGS metagenome assembly OCVV01 (sample SAMN02144230, study PRJEB22623) | gut metagenome | biome: sheep rumen | host: Ovis aries | place: New Zealand
AATGGAACTAATGCTGGTCTTTCCTACGTGAATGGTAACAATGGAATATCGAATGGTAACTGGAATATCCTCGCTCGCAATTCAAGATTAAAATATGAGTTAATTTTCGACATCGCACCTAAGCAGGGTATAAACGAAAGTTTATCTTTAGCATTGCTAAAAATATGAGATTGGAACACCAATCACAAAAGTCATTATTTGGCTAGTAGTGAATATTATACGAATTGGTATAATATGGGATTAGTAGAATAAACCGAAAGTCCCTGATATCTTGAAAGGAAGTTACAAATGAAAAGATATTTGAAAAATTTTGAATTATCTTATGAGTTTGTTAGATATAGTATATATGATTGTCTAAATGGAACTACTAGCAAAAGACAAAGATGGACAAGACATGATACTGCTTGTTTCATCGCTGAATATATGAAGAAGGGATTATTGGAACATGGTTTCAAAGTTCCTTCTGATAATATTCTAATTAAAGAAATAAGAGATAAGGCTCACGAAGATAGAAGTGCTTTATATCCAGTAGTTGATTATATTTGTCGTGAGATTTATTTGGAAATAAAGAATAGAGATTTAAAGTTTAAACCAATTGAATATGATGAAAGATATGATAAATGTAGTAAAAAGATTCGTAAAATTGGTATTTCATCAATGAAACAACAATGTTGTGATTATATTGCAGTAAATGCTTGTAAAAAGATGTTTGATGCAAAAATAGGTCATTATCAATGTGCTAGTTTAAAACGAAAAGGTCAATTGTTTGGGAAACAAGCAATTGAAACTTGGATTCGCACTAATCCTAAAAAGTGCAAATGGGTATTTAAGTGTGATGTTAAAAAGTTTTATCCTAGTGTTGACCATACTATATTAAGAAACCTAATTGATCGTGACATTAAAAATGATGATGTTAAATATTTAATCTTTACGTTAGTTGATACTTATGATGAAGGATTATGTATTGGGTCTTATTTATGTCAATATCTTGCAAATTACATTTTATCTTATGCTTATCATTATGTTACTGAAATGCTTTATTCAGAACGTCGTGGGAAACGACAAAATTTCGTTCACCATGCATTGTTTTATATGGATGACATACTTTTACTAGGTTCAAGCAAAAAGAACGTGAAAATGGCTTCTAAATCGCTTGAAAAATATTTGAATGAAAAACTTGGTTTATCTTTAAAACCATCTTACCAATTATTTCCACTAGACAGTAGACCAATTGATATGATGGGTTATAAGATTTGGACTTATAAAACTACTGTTAGAAGAAGGATATTTAATAGTGCAAATAAAGTATTTGTTAAATTAAAGAATCCTAAAAATCCAATGACCTTAAAGGATGCAAGAAAAGTTGTTTCATATTATGGCTATTTCAAGTATTCTTATAGTTCAAAGTATATTAAGAAAATTAAATTGAAGAAGACTCTGAAAAATGCGAAGGAGATGATTAGTAATGAAAGTAAGAGCAAGATTCAGTGAAAATCAACCTGCTTATCGCTATTTTCCATTAAAAGATGGAAGTGCAGATGTATTCATTTATAGTTTTGTAGAAGAAGTTATCGAAGAAGGCGAAACTTCTTTTATTTATGATATGAATGAATTTAAAGTAAAACAGGATGAAATAACTGAAAAAATGATTAAAAAGAATCCAATGGATTATATCGATTATTCAAATGAAGAATACAATGCTTCACTTGAAGAAAGAGTTAGTGCAATGGAAGATGCAGTTATGGAATTAAGTGAGGTGATATTTAATGGTTAAGTTTTATGTTTTAAGAATCAAAATGAAAAAGATGACCATTGATGAAGTTCCTGAAAAATATCGTGAAGCAGTAAGAAAAGAATTAGAAGACAACGAATAAGTTGTCTTTTTTGATGGAAAGGATGAAAAGATATGGAAAAAAATTTTGAAAGTGAGGTATTAACAAGACTTACCAAAATTGAAACTAAACTTGATGATTATAGCAGAATAAAAGAAAAAACTGATGATTCATATAGTCTATCCAAAGAGAATGAAAAAGAAATTGAAGAACTTAAAGATAAAATCAAGTGGATATCAAGAACAATTGCTGGTGCAATTATTACTGGTATTGCTGGAATTATATTTCTTTTAATTCAATTGGGTGCTGGACTTAAATAAGAAAGGAAGGATGAATTATGATGGAAAACTTTTTAACTTGGGATGTTTTAACAACATATGCATCATTTATTTGTGTTGTATATATGGTTGTTGAATTTACCAAACAATTACCTTTAATTAATAAAATTCCAACTAGATATTGGAGTTTTATTATTGCATTAATTTTATTAATTATAACTAATTTCGCTATGAAAACATTTAAACCAATGGATATTTGCTTATATGCTTTATCAGCAATATCAATAAGTCTTGGTTCAAATGGATTAAGTGATTTTGGATTTAAGAAAAAAGAAAGTGAGGATGAAGAAAATGGAAGAAAATAAGAATTTAACTGTTGAAGAAATTATTAGTAGAATTGAACAAGCACCAAAAGAAGTTCAAGTAATGGTTGCAAAAGCATTTTTAAGAGATGATATTCCAAATGAAGATATTCAATACAAATTCAATACTGATACTATTGAAGAATTGAATGACCAAAATGAAGAATCTAATGTTGAAAATATCAATGGTGAACTTCCTGAAGGAATTGGTGCAGATGGTTTCACAATGAGAACATCAAAACCAAGTGGTAATAAAAACTTTATTACAACAGGTTCAGGTGGATGGAATACTTGTATTAAGGGTTATCCAATGGATGCTAATGCAAATGTTCTTGCTAACTGTGTAGGATATGCTTCAGGAAGATTTAATGAAATAATCAACATTGCAAGAGATGCAAGTGGATGCACTTATAAACATCTTAATTGTAATGCTGAAAACTTTATTGAAAGAGCAAGAAGTGCTGGATTAGAAGTTGGTTCTACACCAAGAGTTGGTGCAATTGGTGTTGCAATGAAAGGTGCTACATTAAATGGTTCTGATGGTGCTGGACACGTATGGATTGTTGAAAAAGTTAATAGCAATGGTTCTACTTATACATCAGAATCAGGATATGGTTCAAGTGCTTTTTGGAATCAAACAAGAAGTAATTCAAATGGAAGATGGGGATTATCAAGTGGTTATACATTTAGAGGATTTATTTATCTTCCTGCTGATGTTCAAAATAAAATTGGAAGTGGTTCATCACAACCATCAAGTAATATTGCAAATAAATCAGTTGATGAATTGGCAAGAGAAGTTATTGCTGGAAAATATGGTAATGGTCAAGATAGAGTTAATGCACTTGGAAGTAGATATAATGAAGTTCAAGCAAGAGTTAATCAAATTCTTGCAGGTAATAAACCAAGTCAACCTTCAACACCATCACAACCATCAGGTGATGACTTATTAACATTAGTTAAGAAAACAATTCGTGGTGATTTTGGAAATGGTCAAGCAAGAAGAAATGCACTTGGTTCAAGATATGATGAAGTTCAAGCACAAGTAAATAAAAATATAAATGCTGGACTTACTAGATGGGATAATATTAAATTATTCTAATATGAAGGTGGGAATTATCCCATCTTCTTTTTTTATGCAATAAAAAATGCACAATAAAGTCCAGTTTACTGTGCATTTTTCCACTTATGAGTGGACTTTTTCACAATAATTGTGCATTTTCCTTAATTAGTATACCAAATGGTATTAATGGGGAATAATGTCATTTGGTATACTGAAAGGCAAAAAATAATAAATCCCTTTATTTATAAGTGATTGTAAGGGTATTGTTCTTCTTATCATAAACTATTTTATCGAATAATTTATGTGCAATATCATCCTTAACCTTATCATCAGCATTATCATCAGATAATATTTCATAAGCAGTTTTGCATAATTCATAAGTTTTTTCTTTGCGTTGGGATTTTTGATTTTCATAATCAAGTTTATCAAGTTCTTCTTTTAAATGTTTTTCTTCTTTATCAAGTTTTTTCTTATTATCTTTATATTCTTGAAGTGTATCAATTTCATTAATATATGCTTCTTTAATTCTTTCACGTTTAGTTTTTAATTTATCTAATTGTGATTTAATTAAATCAATTTGACTATATTGTGGTGTATCAGTAGATTCCACAACCTTAATATCTAACTTTTCAGTAAAATCTGACTTGACCTGTTCAAGTATAGCAGGAACTAATTGGTCTTGTCTTATGTAATGTGAATCAGGACATCTTCCTTTAACATATCCAGTGCATTGGAAAAATGGAACTGGTTTTGATTTAACATTACATCTTACCAAACTTGAACCACAATCAGAACATTTAACTATTCCACGTAACCAAAATTCTTGTTTAGTATAAGACTTTTTATATTTAAACCAAGTATCATCATGTTGTTTCATCTTTTGTTGTGCTAAATCCCAAGTGTTTTGGTCGATTATTGCTTCCCAATTTCCTTTTGCAGTAATTGTATCAGGGTGTCTATAATTACGTTTCATACCACCAACAGTAAATCTACTATAACCAATATAAACTGGATTCTGAAGAATTAAATACATACTTCTATCAGACCACTTACATCCACGTGTTGTTAAAATACCTGTATCGTTCATCATTCTACACAATGATCGAATAGTTGAATCAGGTTTAATCCATTCTTCAAAAATCATTTTGACAACTTTGGCTTGTTCTTCAATTGGATATATTTGTTTAGTGTTTTTGTCATATCTATATCCATAAGGTGTTCCCCCTTGATGTTCACCACGACTTGCTTTTTCAATTTTTCCACGAAGTGATTGTTCTGCAAGGTCTACTGAATAATATTCATCCATTGCTTCGTAAAGTGCTTCCATTAATATTGCTTCTTTACCTTCAGAAAGTGGTTGTGTAATTGATATAACGTCAATTCCAAGTTTCTTTCTTAAAAGTGATTTATACATTATGGCATCTTCACGATTACGTGCAAATCTTGAAAAAGAATATATTAATATTACATCAAATGGTTTAGGTTTAGTTTTGGCAGTTGCAATCATTCTTTTAAAAGAAGTTCTTTTTTCAATATTTGTTCCTGAAATACCATCTTCTTGATAAATATGTTCTTTTAAAATTTCAATGTTATGTTCTTTGGCATACTTATAACACAATTTAATTTGTGAATCAGGTGAATATTCAGTCTGGTCATCAGTAGATACACGAATATATAATGCACCACGTTTAAAATCAGTCATAATATTCAACACCTATCTGACAAGATATAATTGTTTCACCATCTTCATTCACAAAAGCATTAGTTCCTAAAACTTTGGATTTAGTAATGTGAGTGTAAATTTTTTGCATTGATTCCACATCAGATTGTCTTATATTACCAATTTCAAATCCATCGCTATTTAATACTTTAAATGCTGGCTTACCTTCATATTCCCATTCTTCAATTGATAGTTCTTCTCTAAATTTAAGATGTTTTATCAATTCTTGTCTATTATTGAAAGTAACACCTGCTAAAGTGAAGGGTTGCATCTTTAATTGTTTTGGTTCTTCTTTTTTCTTCATAAAATTAAACATTTTTATCATCTTCTTTCATTAAGGTTTTAATCATAACCTTGTTATTATCAATAAATGCTAAAATAACTTCCATTTGTTTATCAGTGATTGGTTTATTACGTTCAAGTAATTCCATATCATATAATCCTTCCATTAATAAAGCATTATTTGTAACTACTTGACCAGTTTCATCACTAACATAAGTATTCAATCCAAGTCGTTCTTTTTGTTCCTTTGTTAAGTTCTTTGAAATTTCTTCCATCTGACTTAATTCATTTTTATCGATGTTATACTTTTCATCCCATTCTTCATAAATAGTTCTTTTATCAGTTCTTCCAAGTAGATAATCAGTAGAGCATCCAAAAATATCAGCACATTTCTTTAATAAGTCAGGACTAGGTTCATTATATCCATTTTCCCAATTTGCTACGTTTGAACGACTGGTTGGAAGTGCATTAGCAAGTTTTTGTTGTGTCCAGTGTAAATTTTTTCTTTCAGTTTTTAATCGGTCTTTCAACATATTTATCCATTCCCTTCTGTTATTAGTTTATCACAAATTGACATTTTAACAAACATTTTTTAAAAAAGTTATTGACAGTTTCACTGACATTTGGTATATTGGATTTGTAAGTTAGGAGGTGATAGTAAATGAGAGTCAAACTTATAAATAGAAGAAAGAAGTTTAAATTAACACAAAAAAAGATGGCTGAAATGCTTGAAATATCAAGAAGTAATTACAATTCGTATGAACTGGGAACTGTAACACCACCATATGATAAAGTGTTAAAAATTAAAGAAATTCTATGTTATAAGGGTGATGATTTATTTTTTTTAGAAGATAGTGTCAGTCAAACTGACAAAAAGAAAGAAGGTTGATTATGAAAAAACCAAAACCTTTAACAGTAATAGTGACAAATCAACCTACTGTTCAAGAAGCAAAAGAGAAGATAAAACAAATCTCTAAAGAATTAAGTGCAGTTTATTCAAAGAAATTGGAAAGGAATTATGATTATGAATCGAAAGAAATTAAAGAAGTTTTTTAGAAGTTTAACACCAGTTGAATGGATTCAATTAATTGGAATTATATTTGTGGCATTAGTTGCTTTAATGCTTATAGCAAAATTCTTATTCGTTGGTAAAGAAGTTACTTACCACACACCAGCAGGTGATTATACTTGCACTGGTGGTCTTATTAAGGCTTGTGGTGGAAGTAAAGAAGTTGCTGATTATTTAGGTGTCTAATATGAAGTTATATGAATTTCAAAACAAAGTATTAGAAGAAACCAAAGGAAAAAATCGTGTTGCTTATTATTTAGAAATGGGTCTTGGAAAGACATTTGTTGGTTCAGAAAAGTTAATGGAATTAAATGCATCTACAAACTTAATAATATGTCAAAAGTCAAAGATTAACGATTGGATAGAACATTTTAATACTTATTATGATGGTCAATGTAATATTTACGATTTAACCACTAAAAAAGGTTATGAAGAATTTATGAAATTACATCCATATAGGTCAGTTTTAAAACCAATTATAGGTATTATCAATTATGAACTAGCATTTAGAAGAAAAGAACTTTTAAATCTATATAATATAACACTTATGTTAGATGAAAGTTCAATGATACAAAATGAAAAAGCAAAAAGAACTAAATTTATATTAAGTTTAAATGCTGAAAATGTAATTTTGTTATCAGGAACACCAGTTGGTGGTAAATATGAAAATTTATGGTCACAATGCAGATTACTTGGCTGGTATATAAATAAAACTGAATTTTGGAATAGATACATCAAAACTAGAATGATCGATGTGAATGGATTTAGTCTTCCAATAGTAGTTGGTTATACCAATATAAGAGATTTAAAAGATAATTTACGACTACATGGTGCAGTATTTCTTAAATCAAGTGAAGTATTGGATTTACCTGAACAAGTTGATATTAAGCAATATGTTGAATCTACTAAAGAATATAAATCATTTAAAAAGAATGCAATTATCGAAATAGAAGATGAAACTTTGGTTGGCGATAACATCTTAAAGAAAATGCTATATGAAAGACAGTTATGTGGTGAATATAACGAAAATAAATTAAATGCACTTAAAGAAATAATGGAATCGACTAATAATAGATTAATCATCTTTTATAACTTTACAAAAGAAAAAGACTTAATCGTAAGTCTATGTAAAAAACTTAATAAGTCTTATTCAATCATTAATGGTGAAATAAAAGATTTAACTGCTTACGAAACCAATGAAGATTCAGTCACCATCGTTCAATATCAAGCAGGTGCGATGGGTCTTAATCTACAAAAAGCAAATAAAATAATTTATTTCACACTTCCATTATCCTCTGAATTGTTTGAACAGTCAAAGAAAAGAATACACCGAATAGGTCAGGTTGACACTTGCTTTTATTACTACTTACTTGCTAAAGGAACAATCGAAGAAAGTATTTACAAGACATTATTGATGCGAAAAGACTACACCAATGAACTTTATAGAAAGGAAAATTGATATGAAGATTAGTTATAGTGATATGACTTTGGAAGAAGTCGACAAATTATCAAAAGCATATGTAATTGTATGTGATGGTGATTCCCAATCATTAGTTATCAAGGGTAGTGACAATGATTAGTGAAAGACCTCTTGAACCACCTGAATCAGAATATAAACCTTATGTATTTACTTGTAATTGCAGTTCAAAGATAGAATTTACTGTTTGGGCTAAAAACGATGAAGAAGCAAAAGAATTGCTAAATAGCAGTGATTATGAAGAATTTGAACTTAAAGAATTTGAAATTGAAGAAATCGATAGTTATACGATAGATGACTGAAGAAAAAAGATTTGAAACCAAAGTTAAAAAATATTTAAGTTCAATTGATGCTTATTACTTCAAAGTATGGGGTGGTGGATTCCAACAAAGTGGTATTCCTGATGTAATTGCTTGCAAGAATGGAATATTTATTGGAATCGAACTTAAATCATCCAAAGGTAAACCAACTGAATTACAAAAGTATAATATTAGGCAAATCAATAAATCTGGTGGAATTGGAATAATACTTTTTCCTGAAGGATTTGATGAATTTAAAAATCTGATGAAAGAGGTGATAAAATGCAATTCTCATATTCAAGGGTTGGAACATTTGAAAAATGCAAATACCAGTTCAAATTGCATTATCTTGAAGGATTAACTACTTTATTTAATTGCGACCCACAAAATGCATTAACAAATGGACTAGCACTTCATAAGGGAATGGAAACTGATGTTGACACTGCTATAAATGAGTTTTTAAACAATTATCCAGTTATTACTGATGAACTTGAAAATGAAGTTATTAAGTTAAGACATTGGATTCCAATTGTTAAGTCAGTAGTTCCTGAAGGTATTCACGAATTGAAAATTGAAACAAAAGACTTTATTGGATTTATTGACTTACTTGTTAAAAATGAAGATGGCACTTACGACTTATATGATTATAAATATTCAAATAATGTTGATAGTTATATGCAGTCAGGACAACTTCACATTTATAAAGACTATGTGGAACAAATCTACAAAGTCAGAATAAGAAAGTTATTCTTTGTCTTTATTCCAAAAGTAATGATAAGACAAAAGAAAACTGAAGACTTGTATCAATTTAGGGCAAGACTTAAAGAAGAACTAAATAAGAAAGAAGTTCTTGTTAAGGAAGTTCCATATGATGCAAATAAACGAATTGAATTTTTGGAAACTATTCAAGAAATTAAGAAGTGTAAGAACTTCGATGAAAAGAACGAAACCAAGTTATGTGACTGGTGTGAGTTCAAATTATATTGTAAGGAAGGAATTGATTATATGATAAATTTACCAAAAAATGAAAGAAAAGAAGCAACAATAAACACTACACCTGATATGTGGTTATATGGCGAAAGTTATTCAGGTAAAACTGTATTTATGGATTCGTTTGATGATAACTTGATGATTAATACTGATGGAAACGTAGACCATATTACATCACCAGTTATTCGTATTAAAGATGAAATAACTATGGATGGAAGATTAATGAAAAAGAAATTTGCTTGGGAAGTATTTAAAGAAGTAATTACTGAACTTGAAAAGAAAGATAATACATTCAAAATTGTTACAGTTGACCTTGTAGAAGATATGTATGAACATTGTCGTTTGTATATGTATCATAAAGAAGGATGGGAACATGAATCTGATGGTGCATTTGGAAAAGGTTGGGATATGATAATGACTGAATTTTTATCTACTATGAAAAGATTAAAAAATACAGGTTATCAAATCGTATATCTATCTAAACAAGTAACAAATACAATTACTTATAAATCAGGTCAAGAAGTAACTACTTTTAAACCAAATATTAAAGATAAGATTGCAAATGTTCTTGCTGGAACAGTTGATTTAACTGCAAGAATAGTTGTTGAAGAAAATGGCGAACATTATATGAGTTTTAAAAATTCTGAAACAATATTTGGTGGGTCAAGATATGACTTTGGTGTTGAAAGAATTATTTTAGACCACGACATATTTATTGAAACAATGATCGAAGCACAAAAAGGTAAAAAGGTTGCTGGCAAAAGAATTGAAGAAACACCAGTTATTCCTGAACCAAGTCCAGTTGAAACAACTGAAGAAGAAAAACAAAAAAGAGCAAGAAAGACTGTTGATAAGAGTGTTCCTGAAGATGGTGAAAGACCTAAAAGACATAAGAGGGGTGAAGAATAGTGAAGTTGGATGTTTATTTCAATAATGATTGTTCAATGGATGGACAAGCAATACTTGAAGAAAATCTAATTACTAATGAATGTAAGTTACTATTAAAAACTACTTTATATATCAGTGAAACAAGAACTTTTATTAATAAAGCAGTTGAAATATTAAAGAAAAGATACGATTTGATTAATGTAGTTATCCATTGGGATAGTGCAAATGCAAAAGATGTATCAGAAGAAATTATATAGAAAAGGAAGGAAAATAAAATTATGGAAAATTATGTAACATTAAGTTTAGAAAAATATGATGAACTAAACACAAAAGCAAAAAGATATGATGAATTAAAAGAAAAATTAGGGGAAGATATTGAAGGACAAGTTAAAAATGCAATTGATGGATTAGTTAATTGTTTAGAACATATCGCAAATGATATTGAAGAAAATGAAAAAACTGAAGAAAAGGAAGGTAATGAAAATGAATAATATTTGGGATGAATTTGATAAAACATTAGATGTTGAAGGAATGCAAAAAGATATAAAGGATGCACAAGAAAATAATATTGAATACAAGGAAGTTCCACTTGGTCAATATGAAATAAGTCTTGAAAAATTGGAATTAAAGAAAAGTAAAAATGGTGACCCAATGGTCAGTGCTTGGATGAAAATATTAACTGGTGATTATAAAGGTCAATTAATATTTATGAATCAAGTTATTACACTAGGATTTCAAATCCATAATGTTAATGAGTTTTTAAGAAGTCTTGACACTGGTATTGAGATTGAATTTGTTAAATATGCACAATATGCTGAATTATTAACAAAAGTTAAAGAAGCAGTTGATAAACAAAAATTAGAGTATGGAATTGAATATGGTGAAAGAAAAGGATTCAAAACTTATAAAATCACTGATGTCTTTGAATCATCTAAATAATTAAATGGTATTCTACGATTTTGAAGTATTTCTTTATGATTGGCTTGTTGTTATAAATGATGTGGTCAATCATAAAGAAAACGTAATCGTAAACGATGCTGAAGGATTGAAAAAGTTTTATGAAGAACATAAAAACGATGTTTGGATTGGATATAATTCACGACATTATGACCAATACATTTTAAAAGGAATAATATGTGGATTCAATCCAAAAGAAATAAACGACTATATAATCGTTGATAAAAAGAGTGGTTACAGTTATTCAAACTTATTCAGAAGAATACCAATAAATAATTTCGATATTATGACATCATTCCACAGTTTAAAACAACTTGAAGGATTTATGGGTAATATGATTAAAGAATCTGATATCGACTTTAATATTGATAGAAAACTTACTGAAGAAGAACTAAAAGAAGTTATCAAGTATTGTAAACACGATGTTCAACAAACAATGAAAGTATTTATGAATAGAAAAAGTGAATTTGAATCACAAATGCAACTTATAAAGACTTTCAATCTTCCCTTGTCATATATTTCTAAAACCAAAGTTCAATTATCAGCAGTTATACTTGAAGCGAATAAAATTGAAAGAAATGATGAATTTGACATCGAAATTCCAAATACTTTAAAAGTTAATAAATATAAAGAAATAGTTGATTGGTATAAGAATCCAATTAATCGTGACTATTCAAAAGAATTAGTCAAAGAAGTTGCTGGTGTAGAGCATATCTTCGCTTGGGGTGGTCTACATGGTGCAATTCCAAATTATATAGATGAAGGTAAGTTTTTAAATATTGATGTTGCATCTTATTATCCTGCACTAATGATTGAATATGGATATGGGTCAAGAAATATGGCTAATCCTGATAAGTTCAGAGAAATAAGAGATTTGCGACTAAAATATAAGGCTGAAAAGAATCCACTTCAAGCACCATTAAAAATAGTTATCAATGGAACTTATGGTGCTATGAAAGATAAATTTAATAATTTATATGACCCAAGACAAGCAAATAATGTTTGTGTTGGTGGTCAATTATTACTTTTAGACCTTATCGAAAAACTTGAAGATAAGTGCAAACTTATTCAAAGTAATACCGATGGTCTAATAGTAAAAATCGATAAAGACAACGACCAAGAAATCCTTGATATTTGTCACGAATGGGAACACAGGACAAGGATGGAACTTGAATACGATTATTACGTTAAAATCATTCAAAAAGATGTTAATAACTATATTATCGTTGATAAGGATGGTCATTATAAATCCAAAGGTGCTTGTGTTAAGAAATTAAACGAATTGGATAATAATCTTCCAATAGTTAATAAAGCAGTTACTGAATACTTTATAAATAATGTTCCAGTAGAAAAAACTATTCTTGAATGTAATGATTTAAAGCAATTTCAGTTAGTTGCAAAAATTTCTAATAAATATATGTATGCACTTTATGGTGAAGAAAGGTTGAAAGAAAAATGTCTTCGTGTCTTCGCATCCACTGATGAGAATGACAAGGGGGTTTTCAAATTAAAAGCAGTTGGTAAGAATCCTGAAAAGATTGCAGGAACACCTATACATTGCTTTATTAATAATGAAGACATTAATCTTAACAATGAAATTAGTAGTAAGTTAGACAAGCAATGGTATATTGATTTGGCTAATAAGAGAATAAACGATTTCAAAGGATGTGAAGATAATGTATATGAAGACACCGATGATGTTTGGTAGACCAATGAAAAAGGTCAAAGAATATCCACATTTTGTATTATTTATTGATGAAAAGACTGGTGCAAGGGAATGTTTTCAATATTGGGATTTAACACATGAAATTATAAATGGTAAATCTTTTATGTATACCGAAAGTGGTGACTTAATCGAAACAAGTGACCAAAAGGTAAACATACCATATATTGATAAACCTAGACCAAGAAAAGAAGTTAAAAATGATACAAGGTTAAAGAACATTATTGATGACTGGTGGAAAGACCTTATTTAAGAAAGGATGGTGAATAAATTATGGATTTTTTCAAAGGTTATGTTGAAACAAAGAACAAAAAGTGTATTGAAAAAATTCGTGGTAGAGATAATTTCAAAACTTATGACCAAGTTAAATTGCTTCCTGAATTTGCTGGTATATTATCGGATGAATCCATTCTTATAGATGTAGATGATTTTGAACAATCTGAAATACTATTAAACATCATCAAAGACCTACAATTAAAATGTAGAGTTTATAAAACTACACGTGGAAAGCATTTCTTATTTAAGAATAAGGAACAAACTTCGTGTAAGACACATACAAAGGTCGCAGTTGGATTAACTGTTGATATAAAAGTTGGAATTAAAACATCATATGAAGTATTGAAATTCAACAATGAAGAACGTGAAATATTATACGATACAAAAGATTATGAATTAGTTCCAAAATGGCTATTCCCAATTAAAACAACTGTCGACTTCCTTGATATGGAAGATGGTGATGGTAGGAATCAAGCATTATTCAATTATATTCTTACATTACAATCAAACGATTTCACATCAGAAGAAGCAAAAGAATGCTTAAAACTAATAAACAAATATATTCTTAAAGATTCACTTGATGAAGATGAACTTGAAACAATATGTCGTGAAGAAAGTTTTAAGAAACCATCATTTTATAAAGGTAATACCTTTTTACTTGATAAATTTGCTAATTATATGAAGAACCAATATCACATAAAAAGAATCAATGGAAGATTACACATTTATAAAGATGGAATCTACGTTGCAGATGATGATGAAATACGTGCTGAAATGATTACTGTTATACCAGGTCTAAATAAGACCAAAAGAAATGAAGTGTATGATTATATCAACTTACTTATTAGGGATGACATCAGATTATTAAGTGCAAATCTAATTGCATTTAAAAATGGTGTTTATAACATCGAAAATGGTGAATTTACTGATTTTAGTCCTGATTATATAATTACCAATAAAATAAATTGGAATTATAATCCTGCTAGTGAAAGCAAACTTGCTGAAAACACATTAAAGAAATTAAGTTGTAATGATGAAAAGATAGAAGCATTGCTTAAAGAAGTAGTTGGTTATTGTTTTTATAGATATAACGAACTAGGAAAAGCATTCATTCTAACTGGTGATAAATCAAATGGTAAATCAACTTTTCTTGATATGATTAGTTATTTACTAGGTGCTGAAAATATATCATCACTCGATCTTGCTGAATTAGGTGAAAGATTTAAGACTGCTGAACTATTTGGTAAGTTGGCAAATATTGGTGATGATATTAAAGGTGATTTTATTCCTGATTTGGCAATATTCAAGAAATTAGTTACTGGTGATAGGGTAAACGTAGAAAGAAAAGGATTGAATCCATTTGAATTTAATAATTATAGTAAAATGCTATTTTCAGCAAATAAAATACCACGTGTTAAAGATGAAACTGGTGCAGTGTTAAGAAGACTGATAATTGTTCCATTCAATGCAAAATTTTCAAAAGATGATAAAGATTATGACCCTTATATTAAATATAAGTTAAGAAGTAGTGAAGTTATGGAATATTTGATATTGGAAGGACTTAAAGGTCTTAAAAGTGTGCTAGAAAATAAAGGATTTACGATATCAGAAAAAGTTGATGCTGAATTACAAGAATTTGATGAAATGAATAATCCTATTTTGATGTATGTTCAAGATTATGCTGATGACATTGTGAATAATAGCACAAATGAAGTTTATTTGTCTTATACATCATATTGTCGTGAAAGTGGTCTTAATCCTTTAGGTAAGATTCAATTTTGCAGACAAATATGCACAATGCTTAATTGTAAGTCAGTTGTTAAAAAGATAGATGGTAAACCGATAAGGGTGTTTGTAAAAGTTACGGATTAAGTTAAAAGTTACACTTTGGTTACACATTAAAACGATGGATGTGTAACCGACTGAAACGTAAGTAATATAAGGGAAAAATCAAATTGGTTACACATGGTTACACATATTTTCAACTTCTTTGAATATAGGGTTGAAAAATCATTAAAAGAGTGATGATTTACTAAATATAATATAAATAAAAATAGTCTTCGATGTGTAACCTTCCAATTTGAAATGTTAATTTTTCCTAGATTTTATAAGGGTTTTCACTCGGTTACAGATGTGTAACTCGATGTGTAACCTATAAGGAAGGTGATAAATATGATAATTTTAAAAATAATACTTACAGTGTTAAATGTAATGTTTATACTTAAATGTTGCAATGAATATAACAAAAAGTATGTTAATTCAGATAATAAAAGATTATATGGATTAATGACTTGGGTATTTACTGAAATAATCGTAATCATATGGGTGATGCTATGATACGTGGTGAATTAAATGAATTATACTGGTTAAATAAGGAAGTTGAAGATTTACAAAATAGATTGCAAGAACTAGAAGAAACAAGTGGTGTAGGTTCTTCAAAAATGGGTGATGGAATACATGGCAGTGAAATAAGCAATCCAGTTGAAAAGGTTGCTATGAAAAAACTAGCACTTAAAAATAGAATTGCTGAAACTATGCTTATTATTCTTGAAGAAAAAGAAAAAATTGAAAGATTTGTTGAAACAATCCCTGATTCACAAATTAGAACAATTATCAGATTAAGAAATATTGATTTGATGAGTTGGGAAGCAATTGGAAACTTTATGGGATTAGATAGAAAGACAGTTGCTAGTAAATATAATAAATTTTTAAAAGAATTAGAGAAAGGGAAAGAAGAAGATGGAAGAAAAGACCAAAGAAGAATTGATTCAGATAATAAAAGAAAAAGATGAACGTATCGAAGAACTTGAAGAAGATTTAAAAGATGCACAACTTGAAAATGATGAATTATCTGAAGAAAATGATAAATTAGAAAGTCAATTGGAAGACCAAATTGGCGAAGAAGGAATAAAAAGTCTTGAAAACTTTATTTGGAAGTTGAAACTAGATAATTTATATACACCTGAACTTGAAAGTTTTATAAATGAC
>OCVV011185332.1_pt1 | contig 16193 bp, 23 predicted proteins | sample 1539721 | NCBI WGS metagenome assembly OCVV01 (sample SAMN02144230, study PRJEB22623) | gut metagenome | biome: sheep rumen | host: Ovis aries | place: New Zealand
ACAGATGATGGCAAGACAAGAGTGTATATTCGTCTTGAAGAGGGTAAATTGCATCCGTATTTCGGTATTTGCCCGAATGGTACAGTTGTCGTTGATTGGGGCGATAATTCCGCAACTGTCACCCTGACAGGAACATCATTGACAACTGTTTAGACGGCAGATCATGAATACACAAGCGCTGGTGATTATGTTATTACGTTGACCGTATCGAGCGGAAGTTTTGCGTTTTGTGGCGAGTCGAGTACATCATATATACTGCGAAAAAACGATACAACAACGACAAATATTCACAGAGTTTATACTAACACAATACAAAAAATAGAACTTGGTATAGGAGTGAATATTGGAAATTATGCGTTCCAAAATTGCCACTCTCTTGCAAATATTACAATACCGAGTGAAATAACGAGTATTGGATATCATATATTCGCTAATTGCTATTCTCTTGTAAGTGTTACAATTCCGAATGGAATAACGAGTATCGATGATTATACATTCTATAGTTGTTATTCTCTTACAAATGTTACAATTCCGAGTAAAGTAACGAGTATTGGAAGTTATGCGTTTTGTTATTGTAGTTCTCTTGCAAGTATCATGATACCAAGTGGAGTAACGAGTATCGACGGTTATTCGTTCCAAAATTGCTACTCTCTCGAAAATATTCCAATACCGAGTGGAGTAAAACGTATTGGAGGTTATATGTTTAATTCTTGCTATTCTCTTGCAAGTATTACAATTCCGAGCAGTGTAACGCGTATTGACAATTATGCGTTTCAATATTGCTATTCTCTTGCAAGTATTACAATTCCGAGCGGTGTAACGCGTATTGACGGTTGTGTGTTTCGATATTGCTACGGAATGGCAGAATACCATTTCCTTCGGACTACACCTCCAACGCTTGCTAACACAAACGCATTTAACAGCATTCCGTCTGACTGTATTATTTATGTTCCGTCTGAATCTCTTGAAGCATATCAGACTGCAACAAACTGGAGTACATATGCATCACATATGAGGGGGGAATAATAATGATAGTACAAGAACACATCAGCGATACGCTCATCCGAACGTATAGTGATGCAAATGTTTATATCAGGGGTGGCAATCCAAGTGGAGATTACACAGAGGCGGTTGATCCAATAAGTGCAAACAGAGTATATATTGAAACAGATATACCAATTGAGTAGACTGTAACAGATGAGGAATATGCAGAGATCGGCAAGATATTTATGGGGGTAAGCGAATGATAGATAGAGCAAGACAGCTTCGAGAAATAATAGAATCACTTGTCGAAAAACTTGATGATGAAACCGCACTCAAAAGTGTTGAATTATTCCCGAACTGGAAAGTAAATAATCCGTATGTCATCGGAGACAAAGTACGTTATGATGGCATTCTTTACAAATGTCTTATTGCTCACACTTCACAGAGCGACTGGATTCCGAAAGATGCAGTCTCATTGTGGGCGCGAGTATTAATTCCTGACCCCGAAGTCATCCCTGAATGGGAGCAACCAAGTAGTACAAATCCATATATGAAAGGCGATAAGGTTCGGCACAATGGAAAGATATGGGTATCAGATATTGACTATAATGTATTTGAGCCGAGTGTCGCAGGTTGGAGTTAGGCGGTTTAATGGCAGATGTATTATTGATTATATCAGATGGACGATCTGCGGTAAAAATTTAAAAAATTTAATAAAATTAATATATTGTTTAGTAAATAAGGAGATGTAGTATGATATTAAAATATAATATCGAAATTGATAATAAAGCTATTTCAAATAGACTACAAAATCTTATTAATCAAACATATAAACTTTTACCAAGTAGAGAATAGGGCGCTGATTGGTAGAAGCCCTTAGAAACAACTATTGAAGAACTTGCGGGGATACAAAGATTAATGGAAAATAATTTTTCAGAAATCTTTTTTCCCCTGTTAAGTAAAATGGAGGGGCTTTATTCATTAATTGAAGAGGAAGATTTTCCTTGTTATAGGCGAACAATTTTTGAGTGTTTAGGATTAATGAATATGCTACAGAAAAAAATATGTCAATAGAATTATTAAATAAAAGATTGAATTATCATGGCGGTAATCAATAGCAAAGGTTTATTAGTGATAAATTAAGAAGCTTGAAAAAAGCTTTATTATATTCATATCAGGCAGCTACGGCAACTTTTGCAGATGGACGAGAGTTTAGATGTTTAATTAATCCAGATAAAAATAAACCTGCATATGATAATAAAATTCTTTCTATTCCTTATAAGGATATTTGTTTAAATAAACCACGAGTTGGTAAAACCACATAGGGATAGGAAGAAGTTGGATGCAAACCTGGTGATGTATTTGTTTGGAAAGAAACAGATACCCACTGGTTAATTTATTTACAATACTTGGAAGAAGATGCTTATTTTAGATCTGAAATCAGACGATGCGATCAATAGGTAAAAGTAAATGACACTTCTTATTGGGTATATTTGCGGGGACCCGTCGAAACGTCGATTGAATGGGCACAAAAAGCAGGTATTGAATGGAATACTTTAAACTATTCATTGGTTATGTATATTACTGCTGATTAGAATACTAATGAATATTTTGAACGTTTTAAGACAATTAAAATAGCTGATCCAAGATATGGGACAACTAAAACTTGGCATGTTGTTGGCGTTGATCCTTATTATGGAGATGGAATTTTACAAGTATTTTTAGATGAATATTTTGAAAATAGTATAGCTGATGCGGTTGCCGCCTCAAAAAGCTCTGAAACGAGCCCTGAGGAGCCACAAGACAGCACTGCCGCATTCATTAGTGGGCCAACTGAAGTAACTCAATATAGTAAAGCTTATTATTCTATTCAAAATGCTTCAAATGGTCATTGGTATCTATTGTGGAAAAATGAAGAACAAGATTTAAAAAGTACGCTTGATATAATTCCTCTTAATATTTCTCTTGGTGAATTAGGCACTTTTACTTTAATATATAGAGTTGATGGGCAATAGGATATTACATTAGATGTAACTATTAAGCCCATGTAAGAGATAAAAGGAGTAGATAGAACATATGAAAAAGGATTTGGCGTTAAGACCAGTAGATTTTACTTCTTCATTTTTATCTTGTGAAAAAGACTTATAGACAATTTTAAGAAAATTATTTGTTGAAAGTCAGCCTTATAGTGATGATTTAAAAAGATTACTGGTTATTAATATGAAAGATTGTTTGGATAATAAAGAAAGTGAAATATATCGTGATGCAATTAAAGATATGAGTTTATCTAAATTGCGTGAAGATGGATATATAAAATTAGAGCCTAAAATTAAAATGTCTGAACACGAAGAAGTTAAAAGTTATCTTGTTATTTCTATGGATAATTTTAAAACTAATGCTTCTAATCCACAATATAGAGATTGTTCAGTATATATAGATGTACTTTGTCATTCTGATTATTGGGATTTAGGTAATTTTAGGTTACGTCCTCTTAAAATATGTGGATATATAGATGGAATTTTAAATAACGCGCGATTATCTGGAATTGGAACTTTTCAGTTTTTAGGTTGCAATGAACTAGTATTAGATGAAACATTATCTGGTTATACTTTATCATATGCAGCAATTCATGGAACTGACGATGTTCTTCCAAGTGCTCATGAGTGGGTCCCGTTATCATAATGGATGAGTTATTATTGCTTTCGGGAAATGATATTTCATTTCCCGAAGCTCAGTTAACAATTCATCAGCCGCGTTTAAAAGAAATTGCATATATCACAGAATAGAGATTTTGGCCTGCGTGTGAATTATTAAAATTTAATAAAGAAATTTTATCAGATGAGGACAAAATTGGATTATCCAATATGTCAAATTTTAATATAATAATGACGATGGTACAGGAAAAAACTGTTTAGTCAAGACAAGCTCGATTAAATATGTTATCTCTTCTTGCACTAATGTTTCCAACTTATGAAATTAAGTTGGGTAAAAAGGCAATTCAATTACAAGATTATGAAACTGGTGAAATCAAAGAAATCAATGAAAATAATTTTGAAGCCTTTAAACAAATCTTGATTAGTATGTTTTGTCTTACGAGTAAAGATAATAAATAGTATAATCCAGATGGCGAACTTGCTCAAAAAATCGCTAATAAGATTCTTAGAGGAAGAGAAAAAAAGGCGAAGCTGGCGCCGGAAACAAAAATCGCCATATATAGTAGATATATATCTATTCTTACTGTTGGTATGCAGCAAGATGTAAATACTTTAATGAATTATACTGTTTATCAACTCATGGATGTTTTTAACCGTTTTGAATTAAAAATTCATTATGATAGTTGGGAACGTTATAGAATTGCTGGTGCTACAGGGTTAGATGATCCTGAAGATTGGTTTAAAGATATTCATGAAAATTAAAATTAATAAAAATAATATTTTGTACAAAATATAAGGAGGAAATCCAAATGAAATTTGGTGTACGTGAAATTGCAAACGTTGTATTCAGAGCAAAGAACGAACAAAAAATTGGTAATAAGACCTTTGCTAAGGGACAGCCAGTTTTCTATCTGGATACTGCAAAAACATCTTCTATGGAAGGTGCAGCAACAACTGTATATGCGACAGGTGGACGTGGTAACACTCGTTTAATTGCTTGGGAAGGTGAGAAAACTCTTACATTCACTGTTGAAGATGCTCTTCTTTCTCCTGTAAGTTTCGCTATGCTTTCTGGTGCTGGTGTTATTAAGGGTGCTGCGGATTCACAAAAACAGGTTCACTTCCATCAGACCACAAATGCTGTTATTGGTTCTGCTGCGGGTGGCGGTCTTGAGATTGATTTAACAGATGCTTTAGAGTCTTTAGAAAAGATTTGTGCTACTGCTCCTATTTATGTTATGAAACTTGATTCCTATGGAGATTTAACAGGAGACGTTCTTACTGGCTGGTCTGTTGATAGTGACGGCAAGAAATTAACTCATGCTGCTGCTGAGGGAATTTCTGGAGCGGTTATGGTTGATTATTATGTATTAAAGAATGAGGGCACTGTTTCTGAGCTTCAAATCGATGCAGAGCACTTTGGTGGTTATTACTATGTAGAGGCTGATACATTATTCAGACGTCAGGCTGATGGTAAAGATTTACCTGCGAACTTAACATTCCCGAATGTCAAGATTCAGTCCAACTTTACTTTCTCTATGGCTTCTACTGGTGATCCTAGTACATTCACATTTACCATGGACGTATTCCCTGGTTATACATATTTCAATAGAACAAATAAGGTTCTTTGCGCCATTCAGGTTGTTGATGATGCGACTGAAGCTAAGAGTGAAGCTAGGCCATTGTTCCCGCATCCTACTGGATTCAATATCGATGAGTCTATTGCAGATTCTGTTGATGGAGCCAATACTAATGAGACGGATGACAAGGTGCAGGGGTAATTAAGACAGCAGTTGTCGGCAACGCAATTGTTGACCTTAATATAGCGGGTTAATAATTGATACTGTTGTCTGAAGCTATATAAAAATTAGAATTATGGGAGGGCTATATAAAATTATGGCTCTCCCATTTTTTATTATTGGAGTAATATTAAATGAGTGCAATTGGAGATTATGTTCATTTTTATCAAAAAAATTATATTAGTCATGGTATAAATAGTATTCATGACAATCCTTCAGAACAATGGAATGATGCAGTAAATGCTTTTAAAAATGAATTAAATGTATCTAATGAAGTATCTGTTTTAATGCAATAGGCTTTGTTTTTAGAAAAATAGTACAATAATTTATTTTATGGAAATAATAATTTTAAAAATAATGATTTTTTAGAAGCTTTAAAAACTTTTGTTCAAGATAAATTAAATGAAAAATTTGGATCAATGGCAGGAAAATTTAATGTAACAAATTTGTCTGTTGATCGTACTGAATTATATACTAAATTGAAGCAAGCAATTGATGCTACTCGACAAAAAATCGGGAAAATTAATTTAGATAAAAATATGACATTAAATAATTTTATGAGTAAAATTGATCAAATTCAATTATTATTATAGCAGAATTAGTTTAAAAATATTATTGAAATTCAACCAAGATTAAATTAGGCAAAAATGGAATTGAATACGATTAGTCAAACTATTAGTCAAATGATACAATAGGCCGGAGGCAATTATAAAATTAATAGTAATGATAATAGTGTTTTAAAAGTTACAAATATTATTCAAGAATTTAATAGAGTTCCTTTGTTGTATAATCAATCTGGAGATTTATTTGAATGGGTTTTGCCTTTTATCCAATTACAAGGTAGTAATTTAGCTAAACAGGCTATGGTAGAAAAAATGAAAGAATTGTCTAAAGAAAGTGTGCAAGGAGATACTTATATAAAAATTGAAATGCCTGATTTATTAGATAATTCATTAATTGATGAAGATATTATTATGGATAGAATTAACATTAATACAATTTCTACTCGAAGTAAAACTGATGTTATTATTTCTTATTTTGATAGTAATCATTAGTTGCAAACTAGAAACGTTTCTGCTAAATCTATAACTGGAAAACAGATTAAGTTAGCATAGGAAACTACCTTATATAGAATTTTATTATTATCTCATAATTATCGTTTTGCAACTCATTATTTAAATATTATATCGGGTTCATCCAGAGGCGGATAGGCAAATTCTACTCAAATTTACCAAGCAAATAGATTGATCAAGGGATTAGTTCTTAAACTAGGCGCATAGGGATATGATTTAAATAATCCATCTGAGTTATTAATAGTAAATGATAGAAAAAATGCTCACATTTATGTTTATAATTTAAAAGCCTTAATTTATTTAATTCAAAAAGCGATGGTGAATTAGGGAAAATATACAAATTTAATTAAAGGATTATCCGATAATTATATGATTAATCAATAGTATGAAGCGGAGGGGCCTTCAACCCGTATCTTAAATATTATTAGAGAAACTCAAAATGTAAAAATTACAGCTAAATTAAATAACTCTGCTTTAAATTAGTATCTTAATTTATTAAAAAGTTGATTTTTATAAAAAATTTTGATATAATATAATTGAATATAAAGAGGTAAAAGGAGTTTTTATTATGAAAGTATCTTATGCAAATATGAAATTAAAAGTTAATACATAGGTAAAAACTTTTGATTTCGGTGGACAAAAGATTGAAGTATTACAATACTTACCTGCGAGAGATAAGTATGATTTATTAATGATTACGCTACAAAAGGCTTTAGAAAATGGTGCTTATAATGAGTTTAAATTAAATTTATATTTTGAGTTAAATTTAGTTTATATGTATACCAATATTTCTTTTACAGAAAAACAAAGAGAAGATGAATTCAAATTATATGACACTTTAAAGAGTAATGGCTTTTATGAGCTGTTTTTTGGAGCATTAAATGAAGATGAATACAATGAACTTTTTGCACAACTTAATGCAATTAAGGAAGCAAGTTCTGCAAATAGAATGAGCGTTGGTGCGGCAATTAATCATTTAATTGACGACTTGCCAGCTAATGCGGAAGCCGCCGCAAAGATTGTTGAGGGGTTCGATCCTAATAAATTTAAAGCGGTGGTTGATTTTGCCACCTATGCAAATGGTGGTAGAAATATAAATACTAATTTACCTGTTATAGAGTAAAAAAATAAAGGGCAGATGATATTTAAATCATCTGCCCTCTTTTTTTATGCATATCACTAAGAAACTAAATCATATGTTTCTTCAAAAATTTTTGGTTTACAGGGATAAAATTCTCCTTTTATACCTTTAATAATATAATCATCAACACTTGCTGTCATCATACCTTCAAGTGTTTGTATATACATTAGTTTACTACGATATTGATTACTTTTGGGATAATACATCACCAAGTTATCTCCATATCCTATTAAATTTTTATCAATAAAATCTTCAATTTCTTGATCATTAAAACCAGTCCATTGAATTGCTTCTATTTCTAATGGTTTTTTACGATATTTTGCCATAATTATTTAGTTCCACTTGAACCAAAACCGCCATCGCCGCGTTCTGTATCAGATAATGCGTCCACTTCATTAAAATTCATTTCAATATATGGCATAAGAATCATTTGAGCAATTCTTTCTTGTGGTTCAATAATTTGAGATTCGTTGGTATCGTTGTGTACTGCTACAATATACTCTCCTCTATAATCACTGTCGCAAACACCGACACAATTTGCGGGGCGGAGACCTCGTTTTGTCGCAATTCCAGATCGAGGGAAAATTGCTGCAAAGGTTCCTTGCGGCAATTCAAAAGAAAGACCAGTACCGATTTTTATAGTAGTATGAGGTTGAATTTCTATCGGACCTGCGGTTGCCGCATATAAATCATACCCCGCCGCATATTCGCTTCCTCTTGTTGGAAGTTTTGCAAGATTATTTAATTTTTTAACATTAATCTTAATTCTGTAATAATCAAGCATATTATTCTACCTCATAATTAACAGTAATATACGAATCAGGTTCTTTAATATTATTAAATATTTTAGTCAAAGTCAGTTTCCAATATTCTTCAACAACTTCACCTTTTGATTTTCTTTCTTTATGTTCACTTGTATATTTGCCAAGAATGTAAGAATTATCCTGTTTAGCTTCTTCAATTGCTTTTGTTGCTTCATTTTCAGTATCTACTCTATATGTTTCAACAACACTAACTAAATATTTTGCCATTTTAATCTCCTTATATATATTTAATAATTAGTTTACTTTGTAAATTATATTTAGAATATTCTTTATTAATTTTATCCGCAACGCCTTTTGTGAAGTTTTTTGCTCCAGCCAAATCTATTTGATCAATTTCATAAGCAATTGCTAAATTTAAAATTGTTTTGGGAATATCATCTATTTTTGTTTGAACCGTTGTAAGTATATCTCCATCTTTATAAATATAAAGTGTTTGAAGTATATCAAAAGGATGAATAATTCCAATGATTTTTTTCATAATTAACGCTCCTTGTCAACATTCAATGACCCAATCATCACAATTAAATAAATAATATGCAAATGCTTCGCCATCAATATCTAACCAAATTTCCCAAGCATTATTCATAACATTTGAATCTTTTTCAATAGAAAGAATTCTTCCTCTGGATTTTAATAATTCAATTAGTTCTAAAGTTGCGGTTTTTGGTGGATTAACATTAGCTTTTGTATATAAATGAAAAATAGTAAAATCATATCTTTCACGACATAATAACATTACATATTCATCAATTTGCCAATTAAACCATGCTTCAAGGTCTGGCTTAATTGAATCGATTTCTGATTGGCTCATTGTACCCTGTTTTGATATTATTTGTTTATTAAAATCATACAATGTTCCTAATGAAACATTATGTTTATCATTTTCTTTCATTAGAAAATCTCCTTTATAATTATATTATATTAAATTTTTTATTAAAAATCAACTCCATGATATAAAATACGTTGATTTTTGCTACCTCGTAATTCAAGAGTAATATCTCTTTCTTTTTCAATAAAAGGACCATCTATTAAAACATCAATTTGAGATAGTATATGATTAATTCTTGTATCATTCTGCTGAATTAAATCTTCTAAAATATACCCTGTCCAAACAAAAATTTTAATTTGCGGGTATGCAATTCTTACGCTAGTTATAATTTTATCTACTTCATTAAGATTTTGTTCACATAGCGGTTCTCCGCCTAATACAGAAAAATTTCTTATAATATTATTGGCACAAATTGCTTTAATAATTTGTCCACGTATATCAGCAGGTAGATCTTTCCCGCCATCGAAATCCCATGTTTCGGGATTATGGCATCCTGTACAACGATGCGGGCATCCTTGTGTCCAAAAAGAAACGCAAGTGCCAGTACCATTTGCAAAATCATTAGTAATTAAACCTGCATATTTATTAATACTCATTTGTCTAACCTTTCGATTGTTATTGCACCTAATGAATTACCAACAACAATAGCAATAAATTTTACAACATTGAATAATGATAGATTAAATAATAAATAAGGAAAATCAGCAATACAATGTTCTGCACCAATAAGGATAAAAATCATAACCGCAAAAATTGTTAATATAGTAACTTTATTTTTTACAGCAAAATGAATTAATATTCCGCAAAAATATGCATTAATAAGTAATGTAAAAATACTTTTTGTAAATTTCGTTGCGGCAGCTGTAGATATAATATCACAAAATGTCGGATTACCAAGAGCGTATAATCCAACAGTTAATGCAATGCCGCAACAATTAAATAGTAATATAATAAGTAACTCTCGTATATCATTAATATTTTTATAAAAACCTATTTTACCAGTATATAAACATAATTGCATATGAATAATTGTTAATAATCCAAAACTAAAAAGCAATGCTCCTAAAGCTGGATTTTTAGATTGGAGGTTAATAATAACCCCCAATCCAATCAAAATACCAGCAAGCAAAGATCTGTAAATATATCTTTTATACATAGATATAGAGTTCATTATTTATATCCTCTTAGTAACGAAGAATGTTTAAATCTCATTTCTGTTTCTTGTTGTTTTCCAAGATTAAATGCTGTTTTATAATCTCCAGTTAAATATCCAGTGACCCTGCGTAATCTTTGAATATTTTTACTTTTACACATTGGACATTCATCATTAATTTCACCAGTGTAGCCACAATTTAAGCATAAATCATTTGGTACATTTAATGCAAAATAAGGAATATCTTTATCCATCGCGTAATTAACAATCTGCTCTAAGGCATCAATATTATGAAGTATTCCACTATCTAATTCTACATAAGTAATACAACCTGCAGAACTATATCCAGTTAATTGACTTTCAATATCAATTTTAGTAAATGGATCAATCTCTTTCCAAACTGGAACATGCATTGAATTAGTAAAGAATTCTTTATCACTTACATTAGGAATGTCTCCATATTTTGCTTTAAATTTTTTCATTGCAGTATAGCATAAATTTTCTGCGGGAGTGTAATAAACACCAAAATTAAGTTTATATTGCTGTTTGAATTCAGCGCATCTATCTTTAAATAATTGTTCAATGCGTTTTGCTAATTCCATACCTTTTTCTGTTGTATGGTCTGTTCCAATTAAAATTTGTAAACATTCTGCTAATCCTAATTGACCAATTACAATAGTACCATGTTTTAACGCAGAACGGATTCCCTCTTCAGGTTTGTATCCTAACATGGTATTATTTTCCCACATAAATTTTGCAGATGATGGATCTTGTGAACAAATATATTCAAATCTTTCGATTAACATATCTTTAGCTTGATGAATCTTTTTATCCAATAATTGCATAAATATATCAATTATATTATCATCATATTCATTAGCAAACATCTCTTTAGCTTCCATTGCAAGTGTTGGAAGAATAATTGTTACAGGACAAATATTACCGCGGCCATCTTTACGCTGTGGGTTCACACCTGGTTCTGCATTAATGTCGAAACCATTGGCTGTACGGCATCCCATCGTTGAGAAATATGTGGTTGGATCATTTCTGTCATAACCGGCGTTCCCACTCCAATCAACATTAGCATAATTTGGATAAAGTCTTTTTGCTGTTGATTCAAGAGCAAGTCTATATAAATCATAATTTGGCGTATTTGGTTCTTTATTTACGCCCTTCATAACTTGAAAAATACCACAAGGGAAAATTGGTGTTTTATGAAATTTACCTACACCATTAATACTACCTTCAAGAAGTGCTTTAATAACCATTCTACCTTCAGGAAGCGTACAAGTCCCGTAATTTATTGAAGTAAATGGCAGTTGATTACCACTACGTGACTGGAGTGTATTAAGATTGTGATACATTCCTTCAACTGCTTGATGAAGTTCACGTTCAGTCATGGTCATTGCATAATTATATGCTTCTGGGGCACGATGATACATATCATCATTAATAGATGTTTTAATAACTTCTTCTTTAGTTAAATCAATGTGGAAATTATTTGGTTCAACCCAATCCAATCCATCTATAAAATGCTTATAAAAAGATTTTCTTACATAAGGAACCATGGTCCAATCTAAGTGAGTTGCAGAAACTCCTCCAAATTGTTGTAAGCTTTGAAGTTGGAAAATAACAGCAATAAGTTGAAAAGCTGTATTAATTGAATTGGCTGGCCTTACATCGGTTTGACGGGTGTTAAAGCCATTAGCAAGTAAATCATCAAAAGGAATAGATAAACAGTTATGCATTCCGACTGCATATGCATCTAAATCATGAATATAAATTTCATTATTTAAATGATTTTCACGAGCCATTTTAGACATACAATTATCCAGGGCATACTGTTTAGAAATAACTGAATCAAATTCACCGCGGCGGCCCCCGAAAGAATGCTCATCAACATTAGCATTTTGATTATCAATTTTTTTGCCTGTTAATTTTTCTTTTGCCGCAAGCATCATATCATTATTCCAGTTTCTTTCTTTTGTGCGTTGTTCGCGATATTTAATATAAGCTTTTGCTACATCTTTTCTTTTAGTAGACATTAACCCATTTTCTACTAAATCTTGAATTTCTTCAATAGACAAAGGTTTTGTTTCGTCTTCGCAATATCCTTCAATGTAATTTGCTATATTCTATGCTTTTGTTTCTGCATATTCAGAAATTTCTCCATCTACCGCAACAAAGGCTTTTAAAATAGCATTTTTAATTTTTTCTGTATCAAATGGCATTTTTCTGCCATCTCTTTTAATAACATAAATCATAGTATATCCTCCTAATTAGATAAAATATTTTTAGGGTTACTATATTATTAAAAAATCTTTTAATAGAATTAATCAATTTAGGCCTTTATAAAATTAGCAATTTTTGGTCTATTTAATATCCCATAATAATTATTATCTTCACTATTATTTAAATATGTTTCATAATTAAAATTTATATTTGAAAAATCTTTTTTATCAGCTAAAAATCTTCTACAAATTTCTTCGCAATTTGGATCTTGTTCTCGATTTAAAGATCTTAATAAACGAATTTTATCATTCGCTTGTACCCAAACTGGTAAAACGTCTATATTGTTATGATATAATAAACTTTTAATACCGCAAGGATTAAACACGCCTACATTAATTTTATCTGTTTTTAATTCATTAATGGGTGTACCATAATACCAGTTATTAAAAATAGTAAATTCAAGCATTTCATCCTTGACAATATATTGCTCAAATTCTTTAATTGTAATGAAATGATAATCTATTCCATCTTTTTCATAGTGACGCGGCGGCCGCGTTGTATAAGAAATTATTTTATTAGCATTGTCAATGTTTTGAACAAGCCAGTGCTGGATAGTATCTTTCCCAGCACTAGACTCGCCAAACAAAGCAAGGAGTTTAATTTTCTCCATTTGCAAAAATCCTTTCATGTTCTAATGTCATATTTTGATCAGTTATATTCATAATTCTATATAATTGATGAGTTGCTGTTGCTTTATAAGTTTTTGCTACAAAAGTGTCCTCTCTTCGATATCCTGTTACCATAATTTTTGTTCCTCGTGAAAACCAACCTTTTTCTAAAATTTTTTTGCTACCATCCTCTTGTATTTCAGAAATTTGACGATTATACATAGCATAATATTCTTTGGTAAATTTCACATTAACAACTCCATCTGTTGTTAAAACCGTAACAGACGCTTTTGTATTATTTTTGCTAATAATTGTTCCAGCTATCTTATATAATTTAAATATTGGAATATCTCTGCCAGATCTTTTAAAGAAATAATCAACTTCTGGTTCATAAGATAAATCAAAGAAATTAACAATACCATATTTATGTTTATTAATATTAGATAATTCATGCTCATGATAATAAAAACATAGACTTTCCATTTCCCATGCTGAAATATTACCTGTAGCATATTTATTCCATGCTTCATTAAACAATAAATTATTATATTGATTCAATACTTCTTCTTGATTTTCTTTTAACCAATTGCGGGTTTCATCCATTTCTTTTTGATAAATTTTATCCCATTTAGTTTGAAGAATACATGTGATACCATTAATAATATCTAATTCATCCAAATCATAATACTGTGAATAAAAATCTAACGATCCTTCATCAAAAACATAATATTTACCAACTTTTTTATTATCTTTTAAAAATTTATTAAATACAAAAACTTGTTTTTGTTTATTAAATTCTTGAGGAATTAATCCACTTTTTAATAAACCATTAAAGTTTTGTAAAGTTAATTTTTTCTTTGGATCGCATACTAAAGAAATATAATATGCCATAATTGCATAACGAGGATTATCTTTACATACTTCAGATGCCCATTTATTATCAATTTTATCAAAAGCTCCTGATTTGATTAATGAAATCATTTGAGTTTTATTTAACGGACATCTATTCATAAAATCAATAATTCCAGTATAGGGGCGGCCGCTAATAATTTGATCAATCACTGGCCCGCCGATTTTGTTAACACCTTTTAATCCAAATAAAATTTCATTATTTATTTCATCTGGTTCAAAACTAAAACCAGATTTATTAATATCAATTAAAGATACTTTAATACCTCTCGATGTAATATCTCCAATTGCTTTTGCTAATTTTGAATAATCGGTTGATTTATCTTTCGTATTTCCATCATCATCGTCATCTTCTTCATTTTCAAGAGAGGCACTATTTACAATTAAACAAGCTGTATTCCAATAAATCGGATTCCAATGTGTTGCAATATAAATTGTTTGTGCTCCAATAAATGAATATGCAAGAGCATGAATAATTGAGAATGAATAGCCCATCTGAGGACCAACACCACATTCCCAAATATATTTCCCAAGTGCGGGGCTTGTTGCTTTATCCAAAATTTGCTTATGTAATTCTGGAATCTTTGCCATTTGTTTTTTACCAACAATTTTTCGTGCGGCGTTTGCTTCTTTAAGAGAAAAACCACAAATTTTTTCATCCATTAACATTCGCATTAATTGTTCCTGAGACGGCGGCACTCCATAAGATTGTTTAAAATATGGCTCAATTGCAGTTTGCTCATCTTTTGATAATCCTGCTCGATCCATTTCTTGATACCACAAAGATAAATTATTTTTATAACGAATATATTTTTCCATTGGTGTTTCTGCGCCTTTTTCTGCGGTCATAAGACGCATTAGACCATTGGCATCCGCCATTTCCATAATATTTGTTGGCTTAATCTTTTTTGCAGCTTGAGAACCGACATCTGAATCAAACTGAAAAATATTTAAAACACTATTTTCCTGTAATGCTTTCCATATAGTTTCATCGTCTAAGGGAAGGACTTCTGGATGAAGATATTTATTATATACTTCTCTTAATGTTAAATTACTATCAATTTTATTATATTTTTGAAGAAGTCTAATAGTTTCAGCAATTTTATCTTGAACTTCTGTAACTAAGAAATCATATTTTGTCATACCACAGGCTTCGTCCATATGGAGATCCCATTGAGTAATAATTTCACCCTTTGGTGTTTTCATAAAACAGCCAAATTCATATGGATCTTCATCAAAAAGAATTACACCTGAAGCATGACTTGATCTTTTATTAATCAAGCCTTCAATTGCCATTGCAATATCTAAAAGACCTGGATACTGATTTATTTCTGTAATAAATGGAGTAATCGGTTTTCTATCTTTATCCTTATTCCCATATACGACATCTTTAAGCGGCCAAAGAAAACCTCTTTCGCTTGGAATTAAAGATGATAAAAACTGAGCTGTATCAACATCAATCCCATCCGGGAAATCTTCAGAGCGATAACCGCGGCAAGCTGTTAATACCGCTGACTTAGTTCCTTCTGTGCCAAAAGTAGCAATAAGTGTACAACCAAGATTTTGTCTACTTAATTCATCAATATCTTCATTAAAGTTCTGTCCTCTTTCTTCTTTTATCTTTTGCAGAATTAATGGACGTTTAGATGGACAAAGATCAAGATCAATATCACCTAATTCAACTCGTTCTTTATTAAGATATCTCCAAAATGGAAGATCCCACTTGATTGGATCCAACTGAGTTATACCTAAAAGATAATGATTTAAACCTGAACAAGATGAACCTCTTCCCGCACCAACTGTACTACCACACTCCCAAAAGAGATCAACATAATGCTGAAGAGTGATAGGATAACGAAACATATTAGTTTCAAGTTTTTCACTAATGGTTTTTTTAATATCCGCTTCTTCTTCAAGTCTTGAAAGA
>OCVV011332042.1_pt1 | contig 16186 bp, 13 predicted proteins | sample 1539721 | NCBI WGS metagenome assembly OCVV01 (sample SAMN02144230, study PRJEB22623) | gut metagenome | biome: sheep rumen | host: Ovis aries | place: New Zealand
CCTGCCGCAACGCCCACACTGTCGAGGAGCATGTCTCTCACTTCACAGCTCCTCCCCTCCACAAACAACTGATGTATTTCATCACTGATCGCATACAGCGTCCCGATCACCCACGGTAGAACAATCCTGTGCATCCTGTCGGAGGCGGCGCTTTGTGAGGTCAGTCGATTTTGGGGCACAGATACATTGATCCTGCCGCATTTCCATTCCAGATAGTCACGAACTGTGTAAAACAGGCTCATTCCCAGCGCCGCAAACTCCGTCACATGGGCTGCCTTGCGCACAGCGAACGTGACACTCTCCGATGGCTTCCCCAGGATCCATGCGACAATCCTCTCCAGATGCCCGCTCATCTCCGAAGACAGAACCGCCGGCAGCGCCGACTGATAGAAAATAAAGGCCATGATCAGGATCGTGATCCCAGTATGAATCTGCAGTTTATATTTTTGATACACTTAAATTCTCCGAATCAACTGAGGATATAGGCCTTGAAGGGCGACTATAGCTCTCGAGCGTGGAGTCCCTGAAAGGCCTATATCCGAGGTTTTCTTAATTTGTGGAGTCCCTGGAGGACCCATATCCGAGGCCTTCGGTCGATCACTCCTGCGGCCCCCTATACTCCAGACACAGCATCGTCAGATCATCGAACTGCTCATCCGTTCCGACGAAGTGATCCACCGCCACACGAACACTTCGCAGGATCTCATAGGGCCTGTCGTCTGCTTTTTTATTTAACGCCTCCAGCATCCTTTCCATTCCGAACAGCTCATTCTTGTTGCGTGTCGCTTCCACGACGCCATCCGTGTAGAGAAACAGCTTGTCACCGGGCTTAAGCTGCATATCATATTCCCTGTACTTTACTCCGTCAAGTCCGCCGAGCACAAGACCATGCTTGTCCTTGAGAATCTCAAACTTTCCGTTTTGCATCACAACCGGATACTCATGGCCCGCATTTGCCGCGGTGATCTTTCCGGTACTGATTTCCAGAATGCCCAGCCACACAGTAACAAACATCTCCATTTTATTGTTGGAGCAAAGGGCTTCGTTGGTCTTGGTCAAAATCTCGCCTGCCGACCTTCCCAGCATTGCGCAGCTCTGCAGAATGATCTTGGAAATCATCATAAACAGTGCGGCCGGTACGCCTTTGCCGCTGACGTCCGCCATCACGACGCAAAGGTGGTCTTCATCGATCAGGAAGAAGTCGTAAAAATCGCCGCCTACCTCTCTAGCCGGGTCCATGACGGCATAAATGTCGAATTCTTTTCTCTCCGGGAAGGCGGGGAAAATGCTGGGCAGCATACTCTCCTGGATCTGGTTGGCCATCTGCAGTTCTGTGCTGATTCTCTCTTTTTCCGCAGTGACCGTCTTCACCTTATCCAGATACAGAACTGTCTTATGGGACAACTTGGCAAAAGACTCCGCGAGCACCTCGATCTCATCCCCGGTTCGATATTCATTTCTCATGGTAAATTCCAGATTCTCTTCGCTCAGCGATGCGATCTGACGCGTGATGTTGTTGAGCGGCTGTACAATTCTTTTACCAAGAAGCAGCGCCACGGCCAACATAAGAATCGTCACAAAGAGAAGCAGGGCCATAACTGTCGTCCGTGATCGATTGAATTTCTCCAGATACGTAAAAGCGGCATCGTCCTGAATGATCTGATAATTATCGCGCAGCAGAGCAACCGGCTGCGCCGTAAGTTCCTGCTTGAAAGCGGCGAGCATTGTCCAGCCGACTGTCTCCATCGGCACGCCGATCATGTAATAAACGCCATCTTCCATCGTGACCAGACGCACATCGGTCTTCTTCGTCGCCGCGTCCTTGACCAGCGCCGCCAGCTCCGTATTAGAGGACGCACGCAGATCTGCCGCTTCCGCAGAGTGAAGCACCTTGAAAGGTCCCTCTGTTTTGGGCGAAAAAACCACATGTCCATTGTGGTTGATCACACAATAAAAACCGCCGTTCTTTTCCGAGGCCTGCACCTTGTCCTGCATGGAAGTCAGAAACAGGTCGGAACCGACCACCGCTGCAAGTTCCCCGTCTACATAGATGGGCATGGCGCAGACAATACCAATATCACCGGTAAACGCATCGACTTCCACATCGGTGAAAATCAGTTTTCCTGCCTCTACCGCCATCTGGTACCAGGGGCGGGTGCGGGGATCATAGCTGACCATAGTGCCGTCGGAATTGTATTTTGACAAAGAGCGGTCATCTGTTACGAGAAATGCGCCTTCGGGGAGCGCGACAAAACAGGAATTGGTCTCTGCGGACGCGCCAAAAAGCGAGATCATCATGTCCGACATGTTGGCAGCAACGGCGATCTTGTCGGCAATTGCATCCTCCTCCACGCCGTCAGCCAGAATGAGCTGGGCGGTGACTTCGCCGTTTCTCGCCGGATCCGGCTGCGCATACGCCGCGCGGGGTGCGTTGTCCGGGTCGCTGAAGAGCTTGCCTGCGTAGTCGCCGAGCATCTCCACCCGATTCTTAAGGCCGCCAAATAGCTCGTCGGAAAGCTCCGCCTCTTTATCGGTCAGCTGATCCATGCTCTGCGTGACCACTTGATCCATCACATTGCCGGTGATCTCAGAGATCGATTCCAGCTGTCGCTCGTTGGTGTCCTCGTTCAGATCAGCCAGCATGCCGCTCTGGTAGAGAAAACCGGCCATAAAAGCAGCCGCAGTGAGAAACACGGTTGCCAGGATCAGATTAAATACTTTATTCTCTATTCCGCCAATTACCAGATTTCGTATCTTTTTCACGTACTGCTCCTTCCGGTCACAGGGTCTTCCGATCACAGGGTCGCCCTTTGATCACATCAACTCATTCTATCACAAAAACCATAGGGTCGCCCTCTGATCACGCTTACTGTGCAACAAAAAATCATAGGGTCACCCTTTGATCACGGCTCCCCATGCAACAAAAAAGACCGCAGGGTCACCCTGCGGTCTCACACTTCGACGGTCACTGTGACCATCACGCATATTGAAGGGCCAGTTCCAGACCCTTTTCGACAAATCCTTCACTATACTCTTTGCGCAGCTGCCAGGCATATCTCTTTTCGGGATCTTCGAACTTGTCTGTCTGATACTGCAAAATCGACTCGACCTCTCCCATATTTGCTTCGATGCCGCGATAGAACTGTCTCATCTCCTCGATGACACGCAGTGCAGCGGAGACCGCGTCGATGGACTCCTCTTCAGGCAAAACAATATTCACGGTCTTAAGGTCGTACCGCGCGGCGTTCTTAGTGTTTTGAATCGCCTGAATCTGATCCCGCGCCGGGAAGTCCTTGTCCGGGAGAGAAGCCAGATATATCAAAAGGAGCCTGATAAACTCTGCGTCTCTTTCATCCAGTCCAACCGGCGTCAGTGGATTGAGATCGATCATGCGAAGCTCAATGTGACTGACCCCTTCCTCCCTCAGCCGCCCGATGTCGTACTTGCCCGGCGGCTTAAGCCGGATCGGAAAGTACAATTCCGACGAGCTCTTGATCAGCCCATATGAAATATAGTTCATGACACTGTCTGCATACGCCGCCAGACTGCTGTAATCGAGGACCGGCGTAAAAAAATTCCAATATCCGAGTTCCGAACACCTGGTGCTTCCCATGCCGTTGAAGACGTCTCGCCCCCACTTTCCCTTCTCCACATAGGAGCAGTCAAGAAGCGGGCTGGCCGCCGTAGCGGCCACGATCAGCCAGTTGTAGGTCAGTGCTTTGGCCGCAAGCGATACATAGAAGGCGTTCTTGAACTCCTGATAAGAACAGGCTTCTCGCCGAACCTCATACTCTGCCCGCAGCAATTCATCGGAAAACGAATAGTTAAAATGAATGCCCGAGAATGTCATCTTGTATTTCCCATACCGCTCTGCCAGATAATTCCTGTACTCTGTTTTGTGCCTTTGCTCTCCCTCATACTGGGCAACCGGGATGTCTGCCTCCTGCCTGATATAGGGCGGATTGGAAAAGGGCCACAGAAGTTCCGGCTCCGGGAGGCTGCGCAGTGTTTTCCTGATCCTCTTTGTGCACTGATCCAAGCATTCCATGGCATCATGCACGCTGTCCTGAACCGGCGTATTGATTTCCGTCTGGTTTTCACAGAAATCCCGCACAATACAAGGCACATCTACGAAAGGGTCGCGGGTCTGCGCCATAAATCCGCTGCCCGTTATGCGAAGCCCTTCCTTTTCCAGTCCTATTTTGCCCGCTCCCAAGTGCCGGGCGACGGTGATCTGATCGATGTGGAGCATAAGAAGCCTCCATTCATGAATTTACAATTGCGAATACGCCAGATACAGCAGGCTGATCGCCTTCTCATCCGGAATATACACGTTCCCGTGTACTGCGCCTTCGAACGCCTTTTCGCCCTTCTTCCAGGCGACCAGCTGCGTAAAAGGTGCCGGTTTCCACCTTCCTTTCGACAGAGGCTGTGTGCTGAACGTCACCTGTTTCTCGCCCTGCCGCATGAACAGGGAATCCGGTGCGTTCGCGTGTACATAGAGCAGCTCCCCGTCGTAGAGAATGAGGTTGAGCTTGTTGTTCTTGGACATCAGCGCAAATACGGAATCCAACAGCTCGAACCTCTCCTTCGCGGTCAAAAACCTGCCCTTCTCATCAGCAGCAGCATTCACAATATCGATCAGATAAAGCAAAATCCGTTCGCTGTCCGTGCTTCCGGTCTGAACCCGTGTATAGCGGTCCATCGGCGCATAGTCGAAGATTGTCCCATTGTGGATCAGCGTCCACCATCTGCCGCTGCGATCCTTTCCCATAAAAGGATGGCAATTCGCGTGCTTGACGGAACCGATTGTCGCATAGCGAATGTGTGCAAGTGCTGCCGTCCCTTCCAAATGCTGCCGCAGCCGCTCGCGCAGATAATGGCTCTCAGACGCCTTTACAGCCTCTTTCTCCAGATTGATCCGGCCTTCCGCTTCCACTGCCAGCCCCCAGCCATTGGGATGCTCGCCACTGTGTGAGAAAAACTCACGCAGTTCATCATTGAAAGTCTTATTCACTTCTCCTGCATATGCGTAGATCTCGCACATCTGCCGCACCTCTTACATTTGCCTTCCTATTAAGTATACTAATTTAATAGGTATTATAGGGAATAAGCGTATACGTGTCAATCTCTATTTCGATCACAGGGTCGCCCTTTGATCACGATTACTCTATTGTTTCATCAACCACGCGAACGCCTTCGCTGTTCGAAGATCCGCGTCCTTGAAGTGATTTCCTTTATTCCATTCCAGCACGCTCTCTATGCCTGACGCCTGCAGCACGTCATATCCATGCCGAATCGCATTTCCCACCTGTGCCATCACCGGATTTCTCGTTCGCTCCTCCCGGTCGCCCAGGCTCAGGTACACTTTACCCGGCTTCATCTCATTTCCGCGCATATAGTCCACAAATCCCGGGAACCAGATCGATGGCGACGCCGCTGCAATTCCGTCGAAGCGGTCCGTCTGGTATCCCGCCCATAGAGCGAACAGGCCTGCCAGAGAGTAGCCGCCGAGAAATGTTTTGACACCAGGTTCTGCCTCCGCAGATACCGCATGTTGCAAGAGAAACGCCAGCGTATCCTGCGCTCCTCCGCAAAAATCCTCATTGCCGAACACCGCCGGCGCCGCCCATGGTGACAGATCCCTGTTCCAGTTCTCCACCTTGACCGCCTGCAGGCTAAAATCCTGTCCGCCCGACAGTTCCCGGATCAGCGCCACTTCATTTTCAAGAAACCCCATGTCATGGTCATCCACCATCTGCACAAGCTGCGTCGCAGCCATCGGATTACCGTATGTAAGGACTTCAAAGTTCATATGTAATACCTCCTCTAAGCCTCCGGATCACACTTTTCGCTCTTCCTCGTCCACGCCCAGACCATAATACAGCATCTCGTTATACTTGCTGTTGTAGTACTCGGCTTCCTTCTTCTGCACCCAGCGTTTGCGGTCCTCCATGATTGCAAGCATTTCATCCGCAATCTCTTCTGCGCTGCGGGGCTTGGCATGCCGTAAATAGCCGATCATGCGGCTCATGGTCTTCTCCGTCCGCAGATTTTGCACGATTGCATGGCCAAATTCCTCCGGATATCCCATTCGCACAAGCGTATCCACCAGCTCCCTCGCCAGCCTTTCACGCTCATCAGCATCCCATGCTTTATCTCTGTCACGATTGCTCATCGTTTTCACCTGCCTTACACTTTCCTACCTACTTTATTATAGCACCGCCAAACGGCTCCCCGCCCCAATAGGCGAAGAGCCGTTTTCAAATACTATTCTACTCACAAGTGACTTCTCACAAAGCAGCAACTCTGCCGCTGCGTAGTCAATAATAGCTGATTCTTCTAGGCGGAATCCCTTCTTCCGGATTTCCGTAGTACTCGCTCGAACCAAGGCCGAGGATCAGCGTGAACAGAGGGGTCAGGAATGTCAGTCCCAGTCCAAACAGCACGCCGTGTCCGAATCTCTGCGCCAACTTGATATTCATAACCAGGTTGATGACTGCAACTACAAAGCCTGCGATCGTCGACAATATGCTAAGGATTGCCGGAACAGCCTCGCCGTTCTCAGTAAGTGTTGAAATCCTGCCGGAGAGCAATCCGGAAACACAGGTCAGTGCAAAAAGACACCAGAAGACTGTCGTTTTCCATGAAATCTTATACGTGCAATAATCACTATAAAAGGGAATCAGCGATTTCCATCCCGCAATACCCGCTTTGTCAAAAACGCGCCACCTTGCGATCAGAATGATCACGTACCACGCTGCCCAAAAAGCAAGGGCGCTCATCACAACTCCAAGAATTCCGAATGCTGCATATGTCTCCATTTTATTTAACACCTTTCTATCTATAATACTATGATCCATTCATCTATGTGCGCTGTTTTCCCGCACATCTATATCTACGCATGCCGCCGCTATAATCCACATTTTTTTCAAAAAAACGTATCAGAATCACAGGGTCACCCTTTGATCATGGACAAAACCTCGGATATAGGCCCTTCAGGGCTCCACGCTCGAGAGCTGAAAGTCGCCTTCAGGGCCTATATCCTTGGTAAGCAAAGATCACGCCTCTAATACACGAAAACCCTTGCGCCATGCGCCGGCACAAGGCACGCCAGCCCGCCCGAGCTGAACGCCGCCTCCGCGCCTGTCCACAATTCCCGGATCCGGTCACCATCATACGGCTTGTATCCCCGGTCCGCAATCGCACCGACCCAGCAGTGCACGGCTCGCTCTTCATCCGCCAGGTTGAACAGTGCAATATAACCTCGATCCTTCACCGGATCCCTCGAGACCCAGATTGCATACTCATCGGTCCGCGCCAGCTGCATCGCGTACTGTCCGCATCGCTGCATGTCCAGCACCTCCCGATTGGTCAGAAGTGCCAGCGTGAAATCATCCAGCTTGGTCAGCTCCGCGCCGGCCATCAACGGTGACCCGGCGATGCACCACAAGCTCATCATCGTCCGCTGCTCCTCTACGGTCAGCGCCGACTGCCTTTCCACCTTCTTGTCAAAACATCCCCCAATCACACCAACTGGCAGCATATCGCAATCCGGGTAGCAGCCGGGCTGGTTTTTGCCCTGCCAGAGTTCACAGCGGCGGAACATATCCTTGAGGAGCGGCCACGAATCCCAGAAATCGTCCGTGATCCGCCACATATTCGCATTGGCAGCATAGAATGCGGCCTCCGATATTTTGGCAGGGCCGGGGGAAAGCGACAGCACGATTGGCCGTCCGCATTTCATGATCGCATTATGCAGCAGCTCAATCTCCCGATGCGCGGTCGGCGCGTCCTCGCGGCAGATATCGTCGCACTTGATGAAGTCCACGCCCCACGACGTATATAGCTGCATGATCGAATCATAATACATCTGCGCCTCCGGCATATTCACCCGAAGCCCGTACATATAGGGATTCCAAGGACAAATGTTGGCAGGATCGGCTAACTGATCCGCTGTCACATCCGTCCCCAGGAGCCCCCTGTGCTCATGCGCCGCCGCACGCGGAATGCCCCGCATAATGTGGATCCCGAATTTCAGCCCCAGCGAATGAATATACTCTGCCAAAACACTGAATCCATTCCCACCGGCCGCCGACGGAAACCGCACCGGATCCGGAATAAGCCGCGAATATTCATCCATCAAAAGCTTGCCAAAAGGAAGATACTGGTACTTGTCGCTCTGCGAACCGGCGTCCACTGCGTACCAGGAGATATCGATCACCACGTACTCCCATCCAGATTCCTTCAGATGCGCCGCCATGTATTCGGCGTTCGCGCGAACCTGCGCCTCATTTACTTCCGTATTGTAATAATCATAGCTGTTCCACCCCATCGGCGGATTCTGCGCAAAATCATTCTTGTTCATCATTCTCTCTCCTTCGCGATCACAGGGCCGTGATCATAGGGTCACCCTGTGAGTTCTGTGGGTTCTATCCTCTTTTCTTTTTCCTATACCGCGCACACCGGATTGCATTCTTGCTCCGCTGTTCCAACTTGTAGACGACATCCTGATAGGGAATATTGACAGAAACAGAAACCTTGCTGATCCGCAGCTCTTTACTGATGCGCTCTACCGCTTCTGCGGCGGTCAGTATTTTGCCAGCGGTGTCGGGATCATCCTCATCGCGGACGCCTTCTTTCGTGTATCGATCATACAATTCCTGCACTTGCCGGCTTCTTGCGGTTGTCCAGCAGCCACCAGTTACAAGAATTTTCTTAATCTTGGAGGTTGATAGACGAATACCCTCTTCCTCCAGTTCCTTTTGAAACGCCACGAGCGACTTATGCGCTGCTAAAACGCCGGGACGCCAGTCCTCGCCGGCTGTCTTTGGATTGTTTCCCGCCGTCGGAGGATTCGATTCCTCGATCCGGTCATCGTAATAGTCATTATAAAGATCACAAATGTGTTTGATGTATTCGTTGGAAGGATTCATCCGCTTCCCCCTTTCGAACAAAATGCTTACTTTCTATATAGTATAGACGATTCATGTTATTTAACTCAATTGCAAAATGCTGCGAGCTCACAGGAAGCCGTGATTTCGCAATACATATGGCACTGTACAGGGTCACATATAATCATTCATTATTAAACCTGTATTCGTTTTGCCTTGTGGGCGGACGCCTCGATGCATCTTACTATTTGATTTCTGTCTGTCTATGATGCATTTTCCTGCAAGAATCAAAATAATGGTGCATCATCGATTGGAATTCTTATGATAAGAAGATGCAGGTTATTTTTGAGGGCAGAGGAAATCCAAAAAGCTGAATTGTAGGATGCGAATCGACTGTTTGTGCTGCATCATCAAGTCGGTAAACTGAGGCTATGAGATGCATTTTCTCCGTTCCTGGACCAACTTGCCCCAAAAAAGCGGAGCATAAACACAATTCTCGTAATCTAGGATGCAGCATTTGCATCTTCGTTTCAGCTTTTTTTCATTTTCTCTGCCGCCTAAAAAAAGTTGCATCCTGCGCGACGTGATTTTAAAAGCTATGATGCATATTGGGGTTCTGAAAATAAACGAGTACTTTAAGACACAAAAATAGCGGCCCCGCAAGGCCGCATATCTGGAAATAGATTTGCTTTTAGTTTCATTAACTGCCACCGAACCACAAATTAATGATATAATGCATATAATCAATCCATATTACGCTTATATCATCACTACAAGGTACTGCATTTTCATGCAGCAAAAAAGATTCGTTCAGTCACATATTTGCGTGGAGTGTTATACTCCACGAAAAAGCCGCCAATCCCGCTGTAAAAACAGCAGGTTGACGGCTATTTGACCACTTAACTGACGGTGAATAGATCCGAAAGCATGTTCATATTCTTTTGTTTGAGATCCATAGACGGATGCACATATCTGTTCAAGGTGATGTTTACGGTTGAATGTCCTAGGATCTCGCTAAGGCTCTTTATGTCAAAACCCAGTTCGACACAGCGTGTTGCAAAAGTATGCCGCAAGGCGTGGAAGTTAGCATGCTTGATTCCCAGATCCAAGAGTATGCTTTTGAAACGGCTTTGTACCAGACGAGGCTCCATATAGCGATTGGGCAAGCCTGTCAAAAGGTATGCATCACTTTGCTTTCTGTTTTGCTGCAACAATTTATATATTTCGTCAGGCAAGGGGATTGCCCGAATAGAAGAATCGCTTTTAGGCGATGAGATCACCACTTTCGTTTTCTTATCACTATCATTCGCCTGCTGCAAGCGCTGCAGTGTTTCGTCCACTTGCAGTATTGGCTCGTCTAAAGAGACTTTCTTCCAAGTTAAAGCACAGATTTCACCTACTCTTAGCCCGGTGTACATGCACAAAAGAATGCCAAGATTACAGGGATTGAGGTTTTCACGCAGGTAAGAATCCAACTTTTGTTGTTCGGCAACTGTGAAAACTCTTATTGTGCTGCGTGGAAGTTTGACTGCTATTCCAGTTATATTCGCGACATTTAGTCCTTTTTCTTCCGATGCGTAATTGAAGATGCTTCTGAGTATTGATAAGGTATCCGCAATTGTCTTCGGAGATAATCCTGTGCTATCTTTTCCACCTGATTCAGCAAGCTTAATGCATAATGAAGACACTTCAGCACGAGTAATTGATTCAACCGGACGTCCCGAAAAGGCAGGGCAAAGATAGTCGTGTAAAGAGTTTGAATACTTAACATAGGTTGACTCTTTAATCTGTGGCTTTAAAAACGCCATCCACTCAGACGCAATTGAATCGAACAGTGTTCCAGGTTGATAGGTAACGAGATTACTCGGTGACTCTTGGATCCCAGGTACAGTCGTCTTTATATAGGAAAGCTTTTCTTTTACGTCAGCGTATGACAATGCATATACATAGCCATACTGTGCTTTTCCGTACGCATGACCTTTGATATATCGTCCTTCCCACCTTCCATCTTTGCGCTTATATATATTCTCTCCACGTCTCGGCACGGAAACTCACCTTCCTTTAGGGCAGTTTTGACGGCGAATGATTGATTATCTCTCTTTTTTGCTACTATTACGTTAATGTGTTTATGTTATTTCAGTAGTTTGTTCACTGCTATAGACCTGATTGACATTTTAGTGGCTTTCATGTAGTATGGGCTTGAACCAAATTACTATTCGTGGAGTATAACACTCCACGATTTTTTTTACCCGTCTTCCAGATTCCACGTACTTTTTAGCCAAAATCGCACGTTTGTTCTGGTTTCATGAATCTATTATTTCCTACCCTTCCATTTTCGTCAATGAAATACCACATATTCCGCTGAACGAATACAAGTGCAGAAATACACGTTTCTACAAGCCGCAAAAAAACCGCCGATCGTTTCTCACGACCGGCGGCTCCTTGTTTATTCAGTATTCAATTTGTCTTTATCAAATTCTTCACATTATTTGTATGTCGTGTAGAAATGGAAATAGCCAGCATAGTATGAGGATGTATTACCATTGGAATTATAGTACTTTCCACTCAGTTTTCTTCTGGCAATCACTTTGAAGTAATAATTTGGATATTTAATAAACATCGATTGTGTGGCTCTCATCCATATCAATCACATAATCGCAGGTTTCCATAGCCGCCCTGCGATGTGTAACGATCACAACCGTCTTATCCGTAAGCTTCCGCAGATTCTCCAAAAGCTTCTTTTCAGTTGCCTCATCCAGCGCGCTGGTCGCTTCGTCCAGAAGAAGGATCGGCGCCTTAGAGAAAACAGCCCTCGCTATGGCGATTCTTTGCATCTGCCATTCCGAAAGCCCTGCGCCACGCTCACCCAATATTGCATCCAAATCATCAACAAATCCATCTGCACAGGCAATCGCAAGCGCGCGCCGCAGCCGTCCATCATCACTTACCGCCTCAGGCTCAGCAAAGCTGACAACCTCCCGTAGCGTACCATTCATAAGAACATTTCCGCGGTACATAGGCGAAAAGCCTGCGATGTGCTGCTGTGAGGGGAATGGAAGCAGTCTGTGCACCTCTAGTACACATAATTCTTTCTCCTGCATCCGGAGTGTACAGGCCCATCAGTATTTTGACCACGGTGGATTTTCCGCAGCCACTGTGACCTGTCAGGGAGATGAAAGAGCCTTTTGGGATTTCCAGATTGAAGTCTTGCAGCACATTGGCGGCTTTTCACTTCCTGTGGCACTTATGAGCCACTGCAGTGTTTGAGACCGCTGTGTGTTTTTCATTGCTGTTGGCTGCCTGCATCCACGATTCCGGCAGTCCTCTTAAAGTCTTCGTAGTCACGAATATAATCATCTGCGTCATAGAATTCTGACGCAGCCACGCACAAGACCGAATCCTTCTGCAACCACAGCATCTCACGCCAAGTGCATTCCTCGATGATCACCCCGATGCTGGGATCCGACAGCTCGATTTCTTCGCGTCCATGCTGATTCTCCAGCACAAGCTGAATCCGGCCGTAGGGGCAGAACAAGACCTGCTTCAGTTCCTTGTGCGCGTGGAATCCACGCCGTACGCCCTCAGGGACCTTCGAAATGTAATAGATTCGCTTAATTGCAAATGGAAAGTCGTGGTTTCCCTCCATGAAGGACAGCTCTCCCGCGTTCACAGTTGGAATTGTCTTGATATGGATCACTTTACAGCCGGCGACGCAGTCCCTGACATTCACTTCATCGCCCTTGAGCACCGAATACCACTTCAAGTTCTCGACGCCCTCATATCGGTCCAGCACGTCCTGCGGAATATCCAGCACCTCATGAAAATTGTGCTTGTCATAGAAGCGAACGGCTCTGACATTTTCCCTGGACACACACCAATAGACGCTGTCCAGCGAGAGCTCTCTAAACGCTTTGTCCAGAATGCTCTCCATTCCAAACCAGGAATAGCCTCGTCCCATCGCTTCCGCTCTCACAGTGATCGCAAACTCTGCACTGCCGTTCTCGATATGCCGGAGACTGACCGTGCCCATATATTCATCTTCGTCTGAAGCGATGGCAAGATGAATATCCCTTTGTGCGCGCTCATCCTTCCTCTCGCCTTCTTCAGATCTGGCATTCGCATCCCCGCAAGCATCCGCATTCTTGCCAACCGCCAAACTCTCCTCGATGAAGCGCTCCGCGTCTTCCAAAGTTTTGGATGCGAAGTCTGCCCGCAGGTGTCCGGTCACATTCCGGTCATGCATCCACGCCAGCATGAGCGGCGCATCCTTTAATTGCAGTTTTCGTAAATACATGGGCTCACCTCAGAATGCATTGATTGCGTCAATGACATACTGTACTTCTTCATCCGTCATTCCGTAATACATGGGGATACTGAGCTCCGTCCTGCTGATCTCTTCTGAAATCGGAAGAGCTCCTTGCGGTATGTTCAGATCCCGGCAGCACTCCTGCAGATGCATGGGAATTGGATAATGCTTGTTGGTTCCGATTCCTTTTTCGCTCAAATGCTGCTCCAGCGCATCCCTCTCTGCGCACCGCACACCGTAAATGTGCCACACGGGCACACACTCCGGTGCCACATACGGTTTCACCACTTTGGGATTCTGAATGCCTTCTGTATACATCTCCGCGATCCGTCGTCTCTCTTCGTTCATCCTATCCAGATGAGGAAGTTTTGCAGCAAGAAACGCCGCCTGCATCTCATCGAGCCGGCTGTTATTACCTTTATAGATGTGATGATATTTGTAATCGGATCCATAATTGCCCAGCGCGCGAATATGCGCCGCCAGCACCTCGTTGTCTGTCACGGCTGCGCCGCCGTCTCCCAGCGCGCCTAGGTTTTTGCCCGGATAGAAGCTGAAGCCGGCTGCATCTCCGAATGTGCCGATTTTGCGTCCCTTATAGGTGGCGCCATGGGCCTGCGCGCAGTCCTCGACCACCTTGAGGCCGTACTGATGGACGATCTCCATGATCGGATCCATGTCGCAGGCCTGCCCGTACAGGTGCACCGGCATGATAGCCTTGGTTCTGGCTGTGATCGCCGCCTCGATTCGCGAGGGATCGATGTTGAAGGTGCGGATGTCCGGCTCTACAAAGACCGGCTTTGCGCCGACATACATGACTGCAAGCGCTGTCGCGATATAGGTGTTGGAGGGCACGATGACCTCGTCTCCCGCGCCAATGCCAAGCGCCTTCAGGGCAAGCATCAGTGCATCGAGGCCGTTGCCGACGCCGACACAATATTTTGACCCGCAATACTGAGCAAACGCCTTCTCAAAAGCTTCGTCCTCCGCGCCGCCTATATACCAGGAGCGCGCGAACACCCTCTCGAAGGCGGCTCGCAGATCCTGTTCCAACTCCCGCTCCATGGGGAGAAAACTAACAAAAGGAATCTTCATTTCATGCCTCATTTTTCTGGTGACTGAGTATGTCGGAAAGATAACGGTCTGCGACCTCTTTTTCTGAGAAATGGATTGCCGTATCGATAGCCGCCTGACCGATCTTGTTCCTCTCCTGCGTGGTCATGGAGGCGATCCGTCTGTAAACAGCTTCCAGCGACGCCTGGTCACCAGGCTCCGACAAAAATCCGTTGACGCCGTCCTCGATCAGCCCGTCGAATCCGCCCCCCTTGGAGGCAATCGTGAGACACCCCTGCAGCATCGCTTCGATGTAAACCATGCCAAAAGTCTCCCAGTGGCTGATCAGCGTGAAGACCTGCGCTTTGCCCATTTTCCGGAGAACTTCCTCGCGCGGAATCCGTCCCTTGAACGTGATACGTCCCTCCGTATCCAGCTCCGCAGCAAGCTTTCGAAGGCTCTCCTCCTCCGGTCCGCCGCCGACGACCGTGAGCGTATCTTTTCCGCTCGCCGTCGCAAGAAAGGCCTTGATCACAACATCCAGATGCTTGCGCTTAATCAGGCTTCCGACATAGAGATGCCGGATCCCTTCTGAGAAATCCTGCTTATCACAGACCTTTTGGGCTGCCTGCACGGCGTCGTTGGGTGCGCCGGAGTGGCAGACGAACGGGGTTCTGTCCAGTTGCAGACGATCGATGACCTTTTGCGCCTCGATCACGGATCGGACGCCCACCGCTCCTATTCTGGCCACATTTTCCTTCAATCTATATTTGGCCACGCGATTGACCAGGCAGTCGTTGTGGAACACAATGGATGACTTCGCTTTGTAATGTTCTGCAAGGATCGCCGTGAGTTCTGTGCTGGGGTTTGCAAAGTGACCTGCCACCAGATCCGGCACAAAATCCTCCCTTTCCAGACAGCGAATGATTTCCTGCGCCTGTGCCTTCATCGTTCTCGTCGAATAGGCACCGCCGGGCAGCACTTTCAACATCGGGAAGCGAAAGACCTTGATTCCATACTCCTCCCGGACCAGCTTTTTCCTCGACGCCATAGGCGGGAAAATGGTAGATGTCGTGCCGGCAAGCTTGTTCTGTATGGGCGCCGGGACCAGGTAGAACAGAAACGGGAACTTGCTCGGGCAATGTGCCACAATTACTCTGTGACCTTCCTTGACCCACTCTTTGGCAAAATATTCCACAGTCCGTGTCGGCTTATTGCCGCCCACGTCATCCGGCTGCGGATAAAGCTGTGTGATCAAAAGGATATTCATTCTCCGCTCCTTACTTCGTTACAAATCGCAGAACCTCGCACAGCTGATCCACCAGCTGCGGCTGGTCATACAGTTCCGCGCACTTTCTCGCGTTTTCGCCCATCGCGCGCCGCTTCTCAGGATCCATCTTGTACAGCTCCTCCACCGTGTTGGCGAAGGCTTCCGCTGACTGGTCCTCGGTGACAAGGCCGCAGTCGTACCGCGTGATCAGGTTATATCCGAATTTTCCATTACAGATGATCGGCTTGCCGCTTGCCAGATAGTCAAAGAGCTTGCTCTGGCTTCCGCCGTACTTCATAAGGGGCACCTGCTTGTAAGTCAGGATATTGGCTTCTGAGCGTGCCAAAATACAGGGAATCTGTGATTTGTCGATCCGCCCGTAGAACGTCACATTCGAGATCTCATGATCCTTGACATATTTCTGCAGGGCTTCGAGGTCCGTTCCGTTTCCATAGATCTGGAAAGCGATGTCGTCATAGCCGCGTCGCAGCAGTTCTTTGGCCGCGTCACAGATTTGCTGCACCTGATTGGCCTGCCGGATGGAGCCGCAATAGACAAGATTGAATTTGTCCATGTCCCATCCCAGATCAAACTGCACGCTCTTCAGTTCCTCGTCCTTCTGCGCGATGTCACAGCCCATATTGATGTGGAAGACTTTGCCAAAGT
>OCVV011276105.1_pt1 | contig 16180 bp, 14 predicted proteins | sample 1539721 | NCBI WGS metagenome assembly OCVV01 (sample SAMN02144230, study PRJEB22623) | gut metagenome | biome: sheep rumen | host: Ovis aries | place: New Zealand
CTTAATACAAAGCGTAAAAATAAATTACACACTGTTCTTATTAAGAAATAAAGATTCTTAAGAAGTAATAATTAGTAAACAAATTAAAGGATTAATATTATAAATTAGCAGCTACAATAATACAGTTGTATTATCACTTTACACCACTTAATGAAAATATATAATCATTAAATTACACTACGTGTTTAACATACATCAAACTAAATCATACTAAAACAATACATGTTGAATTAGTACTTTACTTTAGCTATCATTATCATCATAATTATTGCTACACTTGGAAAAAACAACAATCACAACAAGTACCATGTGTACCAGTTCATGTGTTTCGCTTTTTGTAGCACATACTATACTCACCACAAGAACCATCACAAGAAAAATAGAAAATACTGCACAAAAATATTTTTTTGTTACTGATATAATCAATAAAATATATTATCATCTTCAGGTATAGTACTAAATAATTAAAAATATAGGTGATTTCATATGGGTAAATATATGAGTAACAATATGAATAAGTTAGAAGAAGATTATCCAGAACTTTATGATATTGTTGATAAATTAAATGATATGGTTTATGATGGTGAAGTTTTAGATGAGAAAACTTTAAAATTGATTGCTATTGCTATTGCAGCTAGTACTAATAATGATGTAGCTATTAAAATGCAAATGAAACATGGACTTAATGATTATGGTATTACTAAAAATGAGATCATGGATGTTTTAAAAATTGTTTTATTATTAGCTGGTAAGCCTGCTTTTACTAAGTCTATTGGTGTTTTATATTCACTAATTGATGAGTAGACTTTTTATTTTTTTTTTGAAAAGTAGTGATTTATTTTTTTGTAATAAAAAGGGGTGTTGCTAAAAAAAAGTAATATATTAATCCCTTTTTTATTTATTGTATTTTTTATATTGCTTGACATTATTTGTCTTAATCTTATTTTTTTGGTTGCCTCTATTTTTTTGTAGGTGATTTATTTTTTTTAGAGGACTTATTCTAGGTGTGTTTTTTTATAGTATTATTGGTATTAGTACTAGTATTGTTATTGTTATTATTGTTTGTATTATTGTTTTTAGATTCTCTTTTGTTCTTTGAATCATCTTTTATCACACCTTTTTTTGAGTAGATTATTTTGTATTTTATTAGGAGTTATACCTATACCCCTATAGGTATAATAATTATTATGAAAAAACTAGTATATAAAAGTAATATAAAAAAAGGATATAAAATAACAAAAATTCTTTAAAAATAATAAAAAGTGTTGGATAGTATAATAGAGTGTATCAATAACAATTCATAAAAAAGGTGAGTTTTCATAAGAATTACAATTAGTAAAATAAATTCATTGATACCTGATAATTACTTTTATACTATATAAAATGAAAATTCATTGTATTGAAACTAAAACATCCATATAATATACTTATTTAGAAATTGTATGAATCCACTCTTCAATATTTTTATCTAATATGAAATCATTAATATTCTTTCATATCATGTACTAATACATTCTTGTTAGTGGTAGAAATTCCATCATATTCTATCTTAGTATTATTAACTTTCCTCATTGTTATAAACACCTGTAGTTGTTATTTTTTAATTGAGTTTTTTTTCTTAGATTCAAATTCTGCTTTAATGAAATCATGTGTCTGAATTAAAGATTCACTTAACCACGCTTGTAAATCCTCTTGTATCCAGTGGTCTATATATTCCTTATCTTCATATGAGGTAACGTTACATTCTTCAACTAATTCATCTAATAATAAAGACTGTAAATAATGTATTTGATGTGATTTAGTTATGTTACTTTTATCTATTATTTTATTGACTATTTCTTCTGTCCCATGTTCTCCAGTATACAAATCCATTACACATCTCATTAGTCTTTGATATAAGAAAATAACTTTAATACTAGATTAATAATATAGATTTTAAGAATTTATTAATTACTTTTTGTTATTATTTTCTTACAGAGTAACATATATAATATTTTATATATAGTTTTTGATATATCAAGTAATGAAAATATATGAAAACAAGTAGATGAAATATGAAAAATTATAATATCAAAAAACAACAAAAAACAACATGGAATAAATCTATTCTAAAAAAAATAATGTAAAAACAAGAGAGACTGAAAAAAAATAAATTCTTCTTAATCACAGTAAACTTTATACCCCATAAAACTGTGATTTCAAACATTCTTTTGTTGTTAAGAATGTAAAGAATAATAAAATCAGTAACTCACATTACATTATTTTAACATGAACACCATCCACAAAAAAATAACACTAATTCTAAAAAATAATAATACGAAGATAATTGACTCTCCACAAAAAAATAACACTGTTAACATCTTAATAAATAAACAAGACATAAACACCAATGTAAAACTCCAAAAAACAATCAATAACACGTAAAACGTGAAAAAACACATATAAAATAGAAAACAAATAAAATAACATTAAACACTACCCCAATAATAAGAAGAGATTATGTGAACACACAACAAGAATAGGCACTAAACAGTATTATAGATACAGGACAATGTGCCAAATGTGGAACATGCACAATATTATACCCAAACAACATCCTAACCTTCCAAGATACACCAAAACTAACATCACCCTGCCTAAGAAAAGGAAGAGGAACCTGCCACGAAGTATGCCCAAGAGTATCATCAGGAAGATACCAAATAGAAATAAGAGAAAAACTCAAAAACGAAATATACACAACACCATACAAATTCAAACCCGCAGTAACAGGATGTCCAAACCAATGCGTAAGACCAAACATCCACGACTTCGGAATAATGGGACTTAAATACACCAAAATAAATGAAGACAAATGTGAAAACTGTGGAAGATGCAACGAAGTATGTAAAAAAGAAGCAATCAGTTACGACGAGGGAGTAGCAAAAAGAAACACAGACCTATGTGTAACCTGTGGAAACTGTTCAAAAGCCTGTCCATATGATGCAATAGAAATAACAGGCATAGGATACAGGGTATTCATTGGAGGAAAAAGTGGACGAGAAACAGTAGAAGGAAAAGAAATAAACCTAACATCAGAAGAAGAACTATATCCACTACTAGAAAAAGTACTCATCGCATACAACAAACTAGCAGACAAACCACAAAGAGAAAGACTAGCTGCAACAATCCAAAGAATAGGCTACGACAAATTCATGGAAGAAGTAAACTCAATACAATTATAAAAAAACTTCCCCCTCACCACCATTTAATGATATAAACTAATTTTTTAAAAAAAAAGAAAAAGGTACAAAAAATTATGTCTGAATAGCTTATGTGTTTGGTGTAAATATATATACTAAATACTACAATCTGTATTATACTATTATTCTATTCTTCTAAAGCATATGATTCTTTATTTTACTTGGATTCCTATAATCATATGTTGTTACCGTGATTATTGTTATTATTGTTGTTATTATTGTTATTATTATTGTTGTTATTATTGTTGTTATTATTGTTATTGTTCTTATTGTGGTTATTATTATTGTTATTGTTATTATTATTATTGTTACTATTATAGTTATTATTATTATGACTATTTGATGTATGTGAAGTAGTATGTTGTGTTACAGATGCAGATGAACTTGAAGATGCTGTATCTGTTGTAGTGTTATTATCGGTAGTATTGTTTGCTGTTGTGTTGTTTACTGTTAGGTTAACTGTACTATTATTAGTGTTATTTGTTGTTAACATGCCGGAGACTAGTAAACCTATGCCTACAACTACTATTGCAATAACAATTATTCCTATTATTAATAATCTCTCTTCTCTCATTTTTATTCCCTTATCTTATGTATATAATATTATCTAAAATTAATCTATTATCACCAATAGTAGTCATCAGTTTCTGGGTCTACTGGCTCAGGATCAGGTGGCTCAGGATCAGGTGGCTCAGGATCAGGTGGCTCAGGATCAGGTGGCTCAGGATCAGGTTCTGATTTTGAATTGTGACGAGTTGTTGTTTTATGTGATGATGAACTTGAACTGGTACTTGATGATACGGATGTAGTGGTATTGTTATCAGTTGTATTGTTTGCTGTTGTGTTGTTTACTGTTAGATTTATTGTAGTATTATTTGTTGTATTATTGTGAGGTATTAGTATTCCTGAGGCAAAGACTCCTGCACCTACTGCTATTACTGCTACAATTACTATTGCTGCAATTATGATTATTCTGTCTTCTCTCACATTATCACCAGATGTATCTTTTTTTGATTGATTTTATTATATTATCATGTGAATGAATTTCATCTGATATTTTCTTTATTTATATAATATTTATATTTTGTATTAGTTTTATATTTAGTGTATCCAGTTTATTGTTGAATATATGTTGTTTTTTATGTTCTTATCTGATTTAAGTTTATTAATTTAGGAATTTTATTCCAGACTGGTGAATCATTATCTGAAAAAAATAGTGTTTATTAAAAAAAGATAAGTGGTGTGGAAGTGTTATTTGTAGTTATTATTTGTTTACTATTTCTTTTTTTATCTTGTTGTATTTCTTGTCTGTTATTACCGGTTCTATGTTGTTGAGGGATATTTCTTTTTCAACGTTTGCATATACCATTCCTTTTGTTCTTGAGATGTATTGTGGATTTTCTAGTTTGTATACTCTTAGTAGCCATACCTGTCCTGGCTTATTTTCCAGGTATGATTTTACATGTTTTTTTGTCCATATATGGTAGTCTTTCAAGGTCCCTATACGAGAGTTGCTTTTCTTTATTACATCTTCTACTGTTGCATAGTATTTTACTAGGTATTTCTCATCTTGTTTTTCTGGTAGTGTGTTTTTCTTGACGAATTTTCTGTGTTTTTTATCGAAGCTGTCTAGGTAGTCATCCTTGTTTGCATATGATACTGTAGGGTATAGTAGAAATTCGTTTAGTGTTGTTGCATATTTTCTTATGAGTATTGTTTGCTCTCCCTGACCTAGTGCTTCTATTGTTGCATTCCATTCATTGAGACATTTAGTTATGGTTTTCATAATATTCTTACCGTCCTTTCTTATTAATCATGAACTAATTAATAATATATGAACATGAACTATTAATATTAACTTGATTATCAAAGAACACATACAATAATATCACCTATACTCTCCAAGAGGGAATATAAATATTATAAATTATAAAAATATTATGTACACTTATTCTACACAAGCATTTTTGATAAAGATAATATACTGATAGGACAATACATATGAAAGAAGTAATAAAACCCCTAAAAAAAAGTATACTCCCAATGATAGTGATGATGCTATTAATACTAGTTGAGGTCTACTGTGACCTAACACTACCAACATATACTGCCAGTATAGTTAATAATGGGATTCAGAAGACTAATATAAATCTAATCTATCATACTGGAACCCTGATGATGATAATGGTAACAATATCCGTACTAGCAACACTAGTAATAGCATATTTATCAAGTAAAATAACATCATCATATGCCAGACGACTTAGAGAGACCGTGTTTAAGAAGGTTCTACGATTCTCTAATCATGAATTTAATGAATACTCTAAAGCCTCACTCATAACCCGTTCCACAAATGATATAAGTCAGATACAGAATGTTATGGGTATAATGTTTAGAAATATAATATATGCACCAATACTGGGAATTGGAAGTATTATCAAAGCATTTGAATTAGGAACAGATCTTTCATGGATAATACTCGTAGTATTCATAGCAGTAGCAGCACTATTAGTAATAGTTATATCCCATGTATTGCCATTATTCCAGAAAATACAGGAGACAATGGACAGGATAAATAGTGTTACAAGAGAAGTGCTGCTTGGAATACCTGTTATTAAGGCATTTGTAAGACAGGACATATGAAATAAAAAGATTTGAAAAGATTAACTCAGAATATAAAACAAATAACTTAAGTGTATATCGAGTGATGCTGTTACTTCTCCCATTAATGACACTGATAATGAACTTCATGATAGTACTGATATTATACTTTGGTTCATACACAGCACTGAACGGAACACTGCTAACAGGTGATATCATAGCATTCATACAGTATGCTACCCAGATTGTAACAGCATTCATAATGCTTGGCGGAATAATACTAAACCTTCCAAGAATGCTAATATCCGGAAGAAGAGTAGACAACGTGTTAAACAGTAAATTAACAATAACTGACGGGACAATAGACAAACTGCCAAGTAATGCAGAAATAGAATTTAAAAATGTATCATTCAAATACCCTGGCTCAGAGAAAAACACATTAGAAAACATAAACTTCAAACTGGAACAGGGAAAAACAACAGCAATAATCGGTGGAACAGGAAGCGGAAAAACAACAATACTACAATTAATACCACGACTACAAGATGTAACTAGTGGAGAAATACTCGTAAATAATACAAACATCAAGGAATACAAGCTAGAAACACTACGGGAAAAGATAAGTCTAGCACCACAAAAAGCACTGCTATTTACGGGAACTGTGAAAACAAATCTTATTAAAGGAAATAATAATGCTACCATGGATGATATGAATCATGCATTGGACATGGCGCAGGCTGATTTTGTAGGAAGCCTTGATGATCATGTTAGTCAAAATGGTTCAAACTACTCTGGAGGACAGAAGCAGAGATTATCCATAGCACGTGCAATAATAGGAAAACATGACTTCTACCTATTTGATGACTGCTTCTCAGCACTAGACATGCAGACAGAGTCAAAACTAAAAAAACAGTTACATAAACTAAAAAATGAAAGTTCAATACTGCTAGTATCACAGAGAATATCAACAATAATTGATGCTGATGAAATAATAGTACTGGATAATGGTAAAATAATAGACAGGGGAACTCATGAACAGCTAAGAAGAAGTTGTAAAGTATACGAGGAAATTGTACAATCACAGCTAGATACACTGGAGGCAGTATTATGAGTCCACCACCAAGACGATTAACAGAAAATCCTACAGATATCAGAAAATCATTAGGACATATACTAGGATTGCTTACAAACTATAAGCTCAAACTAACTCTGACAATAATATGTGCTATACTAAGTACGGCCTTCTCAATAATAGGTCCTATGCTTATAGGTCTTACAACAACAACCATATACAATGGAATAAATCTGATACTTAACCATACAGGTACAATTGATATTAACAGAGTAACAATGCTCTTATCAATAGCAGCAGTACTATACATATTCAGTGCATTATTCAACTACCTGCAAAGTTGGTTTTTAACAGAAATATCAACAGATATAAGTTACAATCTAAGAAAACAGATAATGGATAAGATTAATCATTTATCAATGAGTGACGTTGACAGTAACAAGAGAGGAGATATATTATCCAGAATGTCTAATGATGTAGATTCATTACAGGTTGGTATAACATCCACCTTCTCACAGATGCTAACTGCTATAATCACTATCATTGGAGTATTCATAATGATGGTATACATCAACATATGGCTTACAGTAGCTACCATTATACTGATACCTATATCATTTATTGTAATACAGGTAATTACTAGGCGTTCACAGAAGTATTTCAGAGACCAGCTAAAATATAAGGGTAAAACAAATGCCCAGATAGAAGAAGCTTTCACTGGCCATGACATTATAAGAGTATATAACCAGGAAGAAAATACGATAAACAGTTTTAACGAGGATAACAGAAAATGGTATGAGTATGAGTGGAAATCACAGTATCTTTCAACACTTAGTGGCCCTATCATGACATTCATATCTAATCTTAACTATGTTGTTGTTGCAGTACTCGGATCAGTATTTGCTATTCAGGGCGTGATAGCTGTGGGAGATATACTTGCATTCTTCCAGTATATTGATAATTTCTCAAGACCTATTCAACAGATTACACGTGTAATGGGATTAGTACAGACTGCTATGGCATCAATTGAAAGAATCGTTGAATTCCTTGATATTGATGATGAGGAAAATAAGTCTAAACTTGAAATTAAGGATATGCATGATAATATAACATTTAATCACGTGTGCTTTGGTTATGATGAAAATCCTGTGATTAATGATTTAACATTTACTGTTAAACGTGGCGAAAAGATTGCTCTTATAGGTGAAACTGGTGCTGGTAAGACAACCATTGTAAAATTATTAATGAGATTTTATGATGTTGACAGTGGTGCTATTTTGATTGATGGCGTAAATATCAATGAATATGATAAGAATAGTTTAAGATCTCTTGTCGGTATGGTTTTACAGGATACATGGCTATTTAATGATACTATTATGAATAATATTCGTTATGGTAATCTTAATGCCAGTGACAACATGGTTGTTGAAGTTGCAAGAAAAAGTACTAGTGATGATTTTATTAGAAAGTTGCCTGACGGCTATGATACCGTGCTTAATGAGGATACTGATAATATATCTCAGGGTCAGAAACAGTTGCTTACTATTGCTAGAACTATGTTGTCTAATAGGCAGATTTTAGTATTGGATGAGGCTACATCTTCTGTTGATACAAGAACTGAGAAGCTGATACAGAAGGCTATGGATAAGTTAATGGAGAATAAGACTAGCTTTATTATTGCTCACAGGTTGTCTACTGTTAGAAATGCTGATAGAATTCTTGTGATTGATGATGGTAGAATTGTTGAGCAGGGTAGTCATGATGAGTTGATTGATTTGCATGGAGTGTATTATAATACCTTGCATAGTCAGTGAAAAATTGGATGTTGTTTATAAAAAAAGGTTTATTTAGAAAGGGAGGATAAATATTTTTAGTGTTTTTCCCTTTTCCTGTTTCAGTTTGTATAATTTTTTTTTGGTGATTTTATTTTGTGTAGGTATTTTTTTTTACCTTTGGAGTTTATATGTTTTATTTTTAAGGATGTTATGTGTTTGATGATTTAACTTTAGTTTTTTAAAGTTATTTTTGTTATTTTTATTTTTGTCTTTTTTATGTTTTTTTTAATAGGTATCTTTTTTATTTTTTTGGGGGGTTATGATGTTATCTGATTTTTTTAATATATTTTAGTTTTTTTTCGGTATTGTTTTTAATATATTTTTAAGGTGTTTATTTTATAATTAATACTTGTGTTTTTTTACTGAATATTTCACAAATAATATTTAATGTGAAATATCCAGACTTGAATTAATTTAACTTTTTTTTAAGATAACTTTTAGATTTTCATCAAGTAACAATGTTAATAAAATATTAGGAATATAACAATGTTACCTAATAATAAATTAGTAAACATACTATATAAAGGTTACGGATAAAAAATTAATCACCATCAACATGCAAGAAACAATCATCATCATGAGAATTAATAATACCAACCGCCTGCAAGAAAGAATAAATAGTAATAGAACCTACAAACTTCATGCCCCTGCTCTTAAGATCCTTAGAAATATCATCTGAGAGCTCTGAAGTAGTTAAATGAGACTCATAAAAAATCTTACCACCAGTAAACTCACAAAGATAATCATAAAAACTACCAAATTCAGACACGATATCCTTAAAAACCCTACTATTATTAACAGCAGCTTTAATTTTTAACTTATTTCTAATTATACCCTTATCCTCACATAATGATTCAATCTTCTTATCATCATAATTGATAATTTTATCAATATCAAAGTCATCAAAAGCAGCTCTGAAATTCTCACGTTTATTTAAAATAATTTCCCATGATAAACCTGCTTGAAAACATTCTAATATCAACATTTCAAACAAATAATCATCATCGAAATTAGGTACACCCCACTCCTCATCATGATATTTAACATACAAATCATTATCTAAATTACACCAACTGCAACGTGTAACATCATTAGAAACCATGTCTTCACCAACTTTTTTTTATAATTGATTATTAATTCTATTTATTAAACAATATATAATTTCTTAAAAACGCTTTTATCCTGGAAAACAACATGTAAAATCAAATATAAACAAGTATAACATTGTAAATAAGCCCATAAAGTAAAAAATGGTTAATTTATAAATTAGAAAATAATATAATAAAATAAAAACATACTAATAATATGAAATGAATTTCTTAAGAAACCATTTTAAGTACTAGTACTCATTGATGAAGGTAGAAAACATGTATTACTTAATTAAAAATACTCTTGTACCATGTACCAAATATGACGTCCAAAACACAGACGAGCCATACGTTGCAATTGTTACAAGAAAAGAATGGCAAGAAGACCAAGACACCTTCGACATGGGTATAGAAACAGAACCAGGATCCAAGGAAATACTAGTAACACAAGCAGAAATAAACTACGACTCCATCACAGGTACATTCTCCATCCCAAACAGAGACAACCTATCCGACGAAGACTACAAATTCGCATTCGCACTAGACGAAAAAGGAATAGTATTCATAGACAACACAGAAATCACAAAACGAATAATAAGAGACATACAAATAACAAAAAAATGGAAAGTACCAAGTTACGAAAGATTCATCTACGACTTCCTCATAGAAATAATCAAAAGAGACCTAACAATAATGGAAAACTATGAAAGAGAACTAGACAACATCAACTACTCCATCATATACGAAGAATCCGATTTAAGTTCAAGACGCCTAAACCAGATAAGAGCAGATATTCGTGACCTCAGCAACCACTACGACCAACTAATCGACTTCGGAGAAATACTAGAAGAAAATGAGAACAATTTCTTCAAGGAAGAAAACTTAAGATACTTCCGATCATTCATAAACAGAATCGACCGATTATATGACAGAGCAAGTTCAATAAAAGATTACACCATACAGGTAAGAGATATCTACAGAGCACAACTAGATATTAAACAAAACCGTATAATGACCATACTAACAATCGTGACAACAATATTCACACCTTTAATGTTTATAGTAGGATGGTATGGTATGAACTTTAAATACATGCCCGAACTAAATATGCCCGAGGCATATCCAAGTGTAATGATAGCATGTTTAGTAATTAGTATAATAAGCCTACTCTTCTTCAAACAAAAGAAATGGCTCTAAAATAGTGGTAAAAAAGTAAATAAAAAAAAATTATCATTCATCAATTAACTTATCTAATTTTTCATCAATATCCTCAACAGTATCCTTAACTGAATCAATATCTTCTTTTGTATCAGATGAAGCTTCTTCTAAAGATTCTATTTTTAATCTTAACTGACGAATATCACGTTCTAATCTAGCATTTTTATGTTCTACACGTTTAATATAATTCTCTATTTCATGTATTCTTGCATCATCAGTACGCTTATTATATATAGCTGATAAATAAGCAGTGAATATTGCTACAGCAATAGTTCCTGTTAAAATAATAAACATGGTTAATATTTTTCCTGCAGGAGTAGTTGGTGTCATATCACCATAACCTACAGTGGATGCTGTTACAACAATAAACCATATAGTATCTAATATTGAGTTGAATGATGTGTCAAATACATACAATAGCACTGCACTTATCCCTGCAAATACACCGAATACTATTACTGTTGCTTTTAGTAAATGATGTTGTATGAAGAATTCTAATGATCTCAATTCTTTTCCAATATTCCATAATCTGATTATTCTTAAGAATCTTAATATTCTAAGAAATCTTAGAGCAACGAAGTAATGTCCAAGTATAAAATCCAGGGGTATTATTGATATAATGTCTATTATATGATGATTACTTTTTATGTATGTAAGTGGTGTATAGTTTGAGCGTCTATATGAGTAAAACATACCTATTGCAAGGAAGATACATACAGTTAAATCATAATAGGTTAGTATATTCTCGACACGTGCTGGAAATGTGTATATAAAGTCAACCACTATGAATACCATATCTATAATAGTGATTATTAGTAGAAATACATTGAATGCTTCATAGAATAATGTTTTATACTCATTTTTTATGTTAGTGTCTTCCATATGATTACCATTAGGATTTTTTATATAATTTATTTATTATATTTAATTCAAATATAATTATTTATAATAAAAATGAGCAATTAAGTTGTTATAAGTTTTTTATAAACAGGATATGATATTATAAATTATATTCTAAAAATCAGTATAAAATGAGGAAAAAAAGGAAAATATTTTTTTTAATATATGTATTTTTTTAACATTCTCTTTATAAAGGATTTTTTTAGTACCATAATATTTCACCTTTTAATTTTTTCTAATATATTACCCTACATATTACTTTTATTTTCACTAATTATAGTATAATACTCATACTATTTATAGTTTAAAAAGGCATATACCTATACATTGTTTAATTATTCATATTAAATACTGTGAGTTATTTGAATAAATTAAATAAATCAAAATTATACTAAAAAAACAACAAAAATAGACCAAAAATTGGAAAAAAATAAAATATAAAAAATAATTAAAATTCTAAAAATCATTTAAATGATAAAAAAAAGATTATTCAAATAATTTTTTACCATCACTAAAAGCTGAACCTATTTCTTCACCAATAACTCTGTATGAACCATTAACTGAATCATAAATTATAGGCTGTAATTTTTTTATTGAAATATTACCATCAGAATCAAGTATTGATTCATCAGCTGAAACATTAACTGCTTCACCAACAACTCTTAGTTCTCCTAATTTTTCTTCCATCTCAACAACTTTAAACTCAATGGTTAGTGGATATTCCTCTATAATAGGAGCATCAACATTCTCAGCTTTAACTACACTGACGTCTGACTCTTTAATTTTATCAGCATCATTAGCAGAACGTACTCCAAAGTAATCAGATAATACTTCAGTGTCTTTAGTTGCAAAACTGATAGTGAATTCTTTCTTTAATTTAAGATTTTCAACAGTTTTATGTTTCATTCCTAGATTTAATGCTATATGATTTGGTCCACATTGACCTCCCCATGCAGCATTCATTACATCAGCATTACCGTCTTCATCATAAGTTCCTATCATTAATACTGGCTGTGGTACCATTATTATATCTTCAAAATTTTTTCTCATTGATCTTCACCAATTAGAAATTATATCTTAAATTATATATGTAAGCTTTCATGTTAAAAATGATTGTTGATAAAAAAAGTGAAGTTAGAAGAGGAATTAGGATTAATTATTAAATCAACTAATCTGTATTATCCTCATATCGGATATCCCGTAATGTGAATATCACTGGAACTAAGAAGAATAGATAAATAAAGTTCGGAGATACTAAGAATTCCAATACACTGATTAACACTGTAAATAGCATCATTATATAAAATGTGTTAAATATATAGAATTTATGACCCTTATTTACATCTGGAATAAAACCCTTATTAGCTGCATATTCAAACATTAATAGAAACATTATAATGGAAGCTGCTATATTTATTCCAAATACAACATCACCAAGTGCAAACGCTCCATAATTAGCTATGACAGACGTGGAAAATGGAATAAATGATATTGTTGCTAAAAATCCGAGATTTAACCATAAAAATGGTGCATTAACTTTGTTGACTTTGATGAATTCATGATGGAATAACCAGAACGAACTAGCAATAATAAAACTGATTAGTACCATACCTATACTTGGTAATAATTGCTGTAGAAATATAGTGAAATCTGCAACTGTTCTGAGTGGAACATCAGGTAATTTTATACTGAAAGCAAGTAATGTCATTACCATACCAAAAATACCGTCAGTTAATGCCATTGTTCTACCAGTATTATCTTCATAAGTATTGCTAAATCTATCTCTTAAACGTCCAAGAAAACTTGATTCTTGATTATGGTTATTATAATGTGTAACTTTATCATGACCTAAATTATGTTTTTGTTCTTCATTTAACTGAGAGAATTTTTCCAAGTTTTTCTTAGTTATTGCATCTCTATTATCATGATATGAATCACGTTGTTTAGTGTTAGATTGAGAAGTTCTTGCAAATGATCTTAACACTTGATTTAATTCATCTCGTTCATCTGTTAGTTGCTGAATAATTTCTAGTAATTCACTTGTATTATAAGTATTATTCTTTTTATTTTTCTTCTTGTTCTTTTTTTTCTTATTTTTCTTTTTATTCTTCTTTTTCTTAGACATTATATTTAATTCCCTTAAAGTAATTACTATATTATTTATTTATATATTGTATGTAATTAAATTAACGACATTAACTTAGAATAACTGTTAAAAAGAGATTAACATGATATAACTTATTTATCTTTATAAATATCTGTTAATTAATGGTGATTATTAATTTATTACTAGAAATAGAATTATTACAAGCAACTAGCTAATTTCTGATAATAAAAGCATTATATAATCACCAAAAAAAAAGTAGTTAAGTATTAATGTTTAATTTATTTAATCATGTAGTTATCACTACTTGCTCTGATATCTATTTTATTGATTATTAGAACTAAAAAAAAATTATTTTATTGATAATTATAATCAGATACAAAAATTGTATATAATAGAATTTCTATAAAAAACTAAAATTAAAAAAAAAGGTTTGGTGAAGAATTATTGGTTATTAATTTTGAATTAACCACTTATTCCTCTTAATTTATCTGATTATACAACTTTTAGTCTACTGGATTACTAGTTATATTATTATTTATTGTTGTCGTGTCATGTCTTGTATCAAGTATTGCTCCACCATGAACTGCTCTGTTTCTTGTTATAATATTTCCTGTTATTGTAGTGTTTGTTGAACGAGTATATATGGCTCCCCCATAAGTTGCATTATTATATGTAATGTTATTTCCTGTTATCTGTGTATCGGCTGAGTTCCAGTTGTTTATTGCTCCACCAAAGTTACCTGCATTATTACTTCTTAGAGTGTTTCTGTTTATTGTGTTATTTGTTCCTATGTTGAAGATTGCTCCTCCACTGATAGTTGCTTTGTTACTGTATATGTTATTAGATTGTACTGTTATATTAGTTCCTCTAATGTATACTGCTGCGTATTGTGCCCGGTTATGGTGTATTATGTTATTAGTTATTGTGGTATCATTTGCATTCCAGTTGTTTATTGCTCCACCTGTTGAAGTTGCATTACCGTATTTTATAATGTTTCCACTGATTAATGTTTTTGTTCCAATGTTGGTTATTGCAGCACCGTTTCTAGCCTTACTTGCTGTGAAGTTATTACCTGTTATATTATTATTTTGTCCTGTTACAAATACTGCTCCACCACTTACAAATGCCCTGCTTCCTGTAATGTTATTATTGTTAAAGTTTAGTGATGATCCTCTGTAGTATACTGTTCCACCATAATTTGCACTGTTATCTGTAAATGTATTGTTTGCTATTGTAGTGTTTACTGTATTCCAGTTATTTACTGCTCCACCATAATTCTGAGCATTGTTTTTTATGAATTTATTATCCATTATTACATTATTTGTTCCTGTATTATATATTGCTCCCGCAGAGGTAGTTACATTGTTATCTATGAATTTATTATTGATTATATGTGTATTGTTTGCTCTGTTGTATATTGCTCCTCCATAGTTTGCCATATTGTTTGTGAATGTGTTGTTGGTTATTGTAGTGTTTAATGTATTCCAGTTACTTACTGCTCCGCCATTACTTCCTTTATTGTTTATGAAAGTGTTTCCACTTATGACTGTGTTTGATGCAATGTTAATGATTGCTGTGTTACCAAAGTTAATAAATGTCAAGTTTTCTATTGATACTCTTCCGTTATGAATGTTATAACAATTTAATGTTTTATTATTTCCATCTAATGTCACATTATATCCTGTTATTTTAAGAGTTAAACTATTGTTTAACATGACTGTGTCATTTATATTATAAACTCCATTTAGTAAGTAGATTAGTGAGTTGTTATATTCATTGTTTGTTATCCTATTAAATGCGTGTGTATAGTTCCATGATGTTTCAGGTGTTCTTCCGTCATTACTGCTTAAACCATTTGTTGCTACATAGTATACTTGTCCGTATACTGTACCATTAATGTAGTATGTTGTTCTTGATGAATTATAATAATCTGTACCATTATAAACCATTGATAAGATATTATTTCCTGCTATTAATACATTGTCTGGTATGGTTATGTTTGCTTTTCCATTAATTACTGTTATATTAGTATAGTTTATGTTATTTATCGTGACTGTTACTGTTCCAAGTTCTATTGGATTATATGTGTTATCTGTTATGTTCAATTTTACTATGTATTG
>OCVV011350702.1_pt1 | contig 16179 bp, 17 predicted proteins | sample 1539721 | NCBI WGS metagenome assembly OCVV01 (sample SAMN02144230, study PRJEB22623) | gut metagenome | biome: sheep rumen | host: Ovis aries | place: New Zealand
CCTGGCCTATGCTCCGGAAATCGCCGCCGTGATGCTGCGCCGCCAGCAGGCCGATGCCATCATCGCTGCCCGTGAAAAGATTGTGGACGGTGCTGTGAGCATGGTGAAAATGGCTCTTGACAAACTGAAGGCAGAAGGCGTGGTGAACCTGGACGAGGAGCGCAAGGCCGCCATGGTGAGCAACCTGCTGGTGGTGCTCTGCGCCGACGAGAGCGCAAGCCCAGTAATCAACACAGGTACCTTGTATAATTGATAAAGCGAGACTATCATCATGACTACACCGACTCCTCGCACTTGGAAGTTTTATGCCTTGATAGCATTGGTGGACTTCGTGTGCATCTTCGTGATGGATATGCTTGTCGAAGGCGGTTACTCCCATCGCATACTTGTTCACGACCTTATTGTCGCTGTGATCTTTACTGTTATCTTCTGGCTATTTGACCGGAAACCATTTAAAAAGAAAAAATGAAGAAAAGTTTTGCACTGAGGGTTGATGCCGAGGTCTACGAGGCTATCGAGAAGTGGGCTGCCGACGAGTTCCGCAGTACCAACGGGCAGATAGAATGGATTCTGTCCGATGCCCTCAAACGTGCCAAACGCACCCCGCGGAAATCCTCTGCTGGTGATAACGACGAAATGATGACATCTAATAAGAAGCCTAAATCATGAAAAGCATTAAGCGACTGGCATTAATGGCTGCCTTGCTCATTGCCAACCAAGGGCTGGCGGCACAGCATCTGTTTGAGGGCGTGGCCACCTTCAGCTCAGCGGCTACTATGTCCAACGGTACAACCCCGACGGCAACACTCAGCACCTACTACTACCGGGGGCACGACCTCTATGTCGACATGCCCCAGAACAAGCTGCGCACCCTCTACCTTGCCAAGGAGAAGAAGCAATACACCATCAACGCCATGATGGGCAAGCCCATCCTGATGTCGCATGGCATCGACCCCGACACGATGGACGTACCCCTGTTCGACATTGCCGACGAGCCGGAAATGGTGGACGGCCACAACTGCCTGAAGGTGCAGTATGAGAACGAAACCGAAGCCGCCACCATCAGCTCCACCGTTTGGTTGGACACCACCTACCACATCCCCTTCCACTACAGCCTGAACGAGGAACTGCCATGGGGTCTGCCCGTGCGGGAAGAGATGACCATGACGATGAAGGGCATGCAGCCCATGCGGATAGTGAACAGGCTGGTCTCAGTGACTGCCGGCAAAGTGGACGACTCCTTTTTCGCCATCCCCGACGAGCAAGGCATGGTGAGCCTCAGCATGGGGGCCGACGGGCAACCCGTCATCAGTGGCGACACCACCGGTCTGATGCAGAAGCCCACCACCACGCTGGAAGAGGTAGACTCTGCCGGGTTCCGCAGTGCCATCGCACACGGGAAAACCGTCTGCATGATGACAGCCACCTGGTGCGGCCCCTGCCGACTGATGTATCCCCGGTTGGAGAACGTCAGCAAGAGGGTAGACAACTCTTACCGTTTTATTAAAGTCGACATCGACAAGTGCCGTTCCATCGCCAAGGAGTACAACACCCTTACCATCCCCGTCGTCATCCTCTTCAAGGACGGCAAGGAGTTGCGTCGCCTCACCTCTGCTGCATACAGCGAAGAAGATATTCTGAAATTCATAATGGAAGAATAAACATGGAAAAACGTAGACTCATCGGAATCGTTTTGTTGGTTCTGGCAGGCATCGTCTGCCTCACAACCACCGTACTAAGCCTCACGAAACTTTCGGCTGCCGGGAAAAGCCTGTCCCCCGTCATCATCTACATGCTGGTGGTTCTGGCCTTCCTGCTGCCCGATGTGTGGGCATTTGCCCGTCCGGATGCCAAGCCTCCATTGGCACGTGGGCCGCAAGCCGCTGGCAGACGGATAATCGATGCAGCTGGCTACCGCTACATTACATTGGGAACAGCCGCGCTCACCCTCACCATTGTCGCCACAATCGAACTTCTCTCCAACTTAGGGTGGGACCCATTTGCAAGCATGACATCTACTGTGGCAATCGTCGTTTTTGGCATTGCCGCCACCGTCACTATGCTTTGGGCAGAACAGAAAAACCAAAAGAACAACGCTGACTAACCATGGAAACACGCAAAATCATCGGGACTCTCTTGCTAGCCCTTGCGGCGGTCGTCTGCCTTGCCTCCAACGTATGGTTCATCATCAAAATGCCCGCCGGCGGCGACAAGACCGAGCTGCTGCTGCTCCACTCGTTGCCAGAGGTGATTATCCTTGCCGTGATGGCCTACAACTTTGCCCACCCTGGGCTGCAACGCTCCAAGCCCACCATCGACATCCTCCACCGCCGCATAAAGCGCAAAACAAACCGCTCCATCGACCCCGACGGCTACCGCTACGTGTCGTTTGGAGCCATGAGCCTGTTTATCGTCATCGCCTTCACCGTCGACCTTATGGACGCCCTCGGACAATCCCCCTTCAGCCGCATCGACTCGGCCACAGCCACCCTGGTTCTCATCCTGCTGTGCATGGGTTTTGCCATCTGGGGCGAGATAAAAGTCCGCCTTGCCAACCCCAACATGTAAACCCTTCTGCCATGAAAGAACGCAATCGATCCATCTTCCGACTCCTGCTTTTTGCCTCCAGTGCCCTGCTGCTGGCACAGACCGTACTGCTCGTGGCGCTGGGCACAGACAGGGAAATGCGTATCGTGCTGCCGCTGATACTCTTCTTCGGCGAGGTGGCAGTAAGCGCAATGATGGTCTTCTTCATTCTCAATCCACAATACAACCGCAACTACACCTTCCGCCGCCGCGACGGCCGCTGGCGCTGGGTGCGCGAGACCTACGGCCCCGACCCCAACGGCCTCCGCTACATCTCGGCCGGAGTATGCTCCCTCCTCATCGCACTCATCTTTGCAGTGATTGCCGCCGCCGTGCTGTGGCCGCTCGTCGTGACCGAGACCGTGGCGATAATCATCTCCTGCGCCTTTGCCATCGCGCTGAGCATCGTCTTCTACATAATTGAAGAAAAACTCCGCCGGTCATAAATCAATCCGACATCATAAATCAACCCAAACACACATCAAAACAACAACCATGGACGAAATCCTACGTATCGAAGGCCTCAGCAAGACCTTCACCCTCTCGCGCAAGCAGCAGCGGTTAGAGCGCACCAACGCCCGCCACAAGGTGGCCGTGGACAACCTCACCCTCACTGCCAACCGTGGCGAGATATTCGGCCTCCTCGGCCCCAACGGAGCCGGCAAGACCACCACCCTCCGCATGCTGGCCACACTCATCAAGCCGGACAACGGCGACGCCTGGGTCGACGGCTCCAGCATCGTCAGCCAGCCCGAAGACGTGCGCGGCAAGATAGCCTTCCTCACCAGCGAGCTGAAACTCGAAGACTTCTTCACACCCAACTACCTCTTCGACTTCTTCAGCGAGCTCCACGGCGTCGATCCCGCCACTGCCCAAAGCCGCAAACGCGCCCTCTTTGCCCGCTTCGGTATCGACAAGTTTGCCGAAGTCAAAGTGGCCAACCTCTCCACCGGCATGAAACAAAAGGTGAGCATCGTCATCTCGCTGGTCCACAACCCGGACATCATCATCTTCGACGAACCCACCAACGGCCTCGACGTCATCACCGCCCGCACCGTGACCGACTACCTGCAGGAACTCCGTTCCGAAGGCAAGACCATCATCCTCTCCACCCACATCTTCAGCCTTGTCGAGCGTCTCTGCGACCGCGTGGGCATCATCATCGACGGCCGTCTTGCCGCCTGCGGCACACTCAGCGAGGTCTGCGACGGCCTCACCATCGAAGACCGCTTTTTTGAACTCTACAAAGCACAGAAAGGAACCGAAGAATGAAAAAGCACAACAACACCTGGACCATCATCCGCAAAGAGTTTGCCCGTTTCTTTGGCGACCGCCAGCTGGTGTTCACCACCGTCATCATGCCGGGCCTTTTGATATACCTTATCTACAGTCTCATGGGCGTAGGCATGCGCAACATGGAGAAACAGGGTTCGCAAGACCTCGTCACCGTCCGTGTGGAGAACCTTCCGGAAAGCATGCTCCCCATCCTGACACTGCCCGACAGCAGCATCGCCCTCGTGCAGCAACCCTTCAACCAAGCCGACATCGATGCCCTGGAAGACAAAGAAATCAATGCCATGCTGCTGCGTTTCCCGCCCTACTTCGACTCGCTTGTGGCCGCCTACCAGCCCCAAAGCGGCGCGCCCGCTCCCAACGTGGAGATTTACTACAACTCCGCCAACAATGCGGTCAACCGCGTCTACGACATGCTGACCGCCACCCTCGGCGCCTACGAGGACGGCATGGCCAACCGCTTCGACATCAACCGCGCCGACAACGAGGGGCAGACCTTCAACCAAGCCACCGACGACCAAGTGCTGGGCGACATCCTCAGCAAACTCCTCCCCATGCTCATCATCATGATGCTCTTCAGTGGCACAATGGCCATAGCCCCCAGTGCCATTGCCGGCGAAAAGGAGCGCGGCACCATTGCCACCCTCCTCGTCACCCCCATGCGCCGCAACGAACTGGCCTTGGGCAAAATCGTCTCCCTCAGCTGCATCGCCCTGCTCAGCGGCATCAGCAGCTTTATCGGCATAGTGCTTTCGCTGCCCAACATGATTTCCGCCAGCAACGAAAGTATCGACATCCCCTTCAACTACACCACCAACGACTATATAGCCCTCCTGCTCGTCATCCTGGCATCGGTGCTCGTCATGGCCTCCGCCGTCAGCCTCCTCTCCGCCCTGGCCAAGGACGTGAAGAATGCCGGCACCATGATCACACCCTTCATGCTGGTAGTCATGCTGGCCGGCCTCCTGCCCATGTTCCAGACCGGCACCGAGCAGAGCCTCGTCGTCTACCTCATCCCGTTCTACAACGCCATCGAGGTGATGGCCGATGTCTTTGCCCACTCCATGAGCTGGACTCCCGTCCTCCTCACCCTCGGCTCCAACATCGTCTACACCGCCATAGCCATCTGGGGACTCACCCGCATGTTCAACAGCGAAAAAGTGATGTTCTCAAGATAACAAACATTAATAATCGGAGTAATCGGACTATTCTAAACACTCTGATTACTCCGATTACTCCGAACAACTCCAGCAAATAAAACGCCATGAAAAACCTCAAACTTTACATCGCCATCACCTACGGCCTTGTCTGGGCCATGGGCTTGGGCTTCTGGCTTTCGGGGACCGACTACCCCTCGCCACTGGGCAACACGCTGGCCGCCGCCTGCATGTTCTTCCCGCTTGTCGCCACGCTGGTCTGCCAGGCCGCCAGCCGCCAACCCCTGCTGCGGGGCATCGGCATCAGCTGGCGGGTCAACCGCTGGTGGTTTGCCGGCTGGCTCACCATTCCCGCCATCGTCCTGCTAACCCTTCTTTTCAACTACTGGATTGACGGCAGCCATTTCACCACACACAGCCAAGCCCTCCAGCTCCTTTGCGACAGCATATCCCAGAGCTCCTCTGAAGAGGGGGGCAACATGCACCTCAGCCCCTCGGCGGCTGTGGCCCTTACCTTCCTCTCCGGCATGTTGGCCGGAGCCACCATCAACGCCCTCTTTGCCTTCGGCGAGGAAAGCGGCTGGCGCGGCTATCTGCTGTCCCAGTTCAAGGGCCGCCCTTTTCTCACCGCCGCTATCGCCACGGGGCTTGTGTGGGGCCTGTGGCACGCACCCCTCATCCTCATGGGCCACAACTACCCCCAGCACCCCAACCTCGTCGGAGTCGCAGCCATGATGCTCCTGTGCATCCCCCTCAGCGCCATCCTCCAATACTTCCGGCTCAAGAGCGGCAGCGTCGTCGTGCCAGCCATCATGCACGGCACCTTCAACGCCCTGGCGGGCATGACAGCTCTCTTTATGGAAGACTACAACGACCTGCTTGTCGGCAGTGCCGGCCTGGCCGGGTTCCTGGCGCTGTTCGTCGCCGCCACAGTCCTGTTCCTCTACGACCGCTACATCAGCCGCGACCGCCTCTTCACCTCCCACATCGACCTATAAGCCGGCAAGCACTTAGCCCGCTCACTCTACACCCGGCAGAGGGCTGTCCGCTGCCATTTCTTCACCGCAAGGTCAAAGAAATGGTGGCGGACAGCACCTTAACGATCCTGAAGCGAGCGAACTTACAGCCTGTCGCAATAAAAATCGGCCCGCTCCGTTATCAGCAGTATGAAACAACCGTCACGACATACCCCCGGAATGTGGATCCGCCCTCAGCTCCTCATGGCCGTACTGGTGCTGGCCGGGCTGCTGGCCTCGTGCAGCGACAAGGGTGTGCACATGCCCAAGCACCGCAAACGCCGCCATTGCGACTGTCCCACCTTCGCCCTTGCGACCCCTCTCCCCTCACCCGCCACCGATGGAACAATCATATATTGACAGCTTCAAACGGTCGCTGGGCAAGTACGTGCCCGCCGAGGCGGTAGAACCCCTGTTCGGCTTCATGGCCCAACACAAGGTACACCTCCACATCACCCGCGAGCGGTTCTCGAAACTGGGCGATTACCGCTGGCCGCAGGGCAGCCACCGTTTCCACGAAATCAGCGTCAACGGCAATCTGAACCCTTTCCATTTCCTGATGGTGCTGCTGCACGAGATGGCCCACCTCAACACCTGGCTGCAGCACGGCAACAGCATTCAGCCCCACGGCCACGAGTGGCAAGCCCAATATGCAGCCCTGATTATGCAATACCGCGGCATCTTCCCTGCCGAGATGCAGCCCCTGCTGACGGCATACGCCGCACGCATACCGCTGAGCCGCACCCTCGACAAACAAATCGACGCACAGTTGCGCCACTACGACGACGGCTACAGCCCCGCCACCGACATCAGCCTCAACAGCTTGGCTCCCGGCACACGATTCCACATCGCAGCCCGGCCCGACCACCATTTCATTGCCGTCGAAAAACGGCGCACACGCTGGATATGCCGCTGCCACGAGGACGGCCGCCAATATCTGGTCAGCGGCACGGCACAGGTGGTGGTGGACGATTGAACACGACAAATACAACACTCATGATAGACTCAATATTAGCTTTCAACAAAGAGTTTGTGGCCTCGAAAGGCTATGAGAAATACATCACCGACAAGTATCCCGACAAGAAACTGGCCGTACTCTCGTGCATGGACACACGCCTCACCGAGCTGCTGCCCGCCGCCTTGGGGCTGCGCAACGGCGATGCCAAAATCATCAAAAACGCCGGTGGGCTGGTCATGTCGGCCTTCGACTCGGCCATGCGCAGCCTCATCGTGGCCATCTACGAGCTGGGGGTGAACGAGGTGATGGTGGTGGCACACTCCCACTGCGGGGCCTGCCACATGAACTACAGCCATTTCCACGACCAGATGCTGGCACGCGGCGTGACCGACGAGACGCTGGACACTATCCGCCGCTGCGGCATAGACCTCAACACCTGGCTCGAAGGTTTTAAAGACACCCCCGAATCGGTGCGCCGCACGGTCGAGACCATCGCCACTCACCCCCTTGTGCCGCGCGACATTGTGGTGCGCGGATTCATCATCGACTCCGAAACCGGCGCACTGGAAGAGATTGCCTGACGGGGTGGCGACGGGCTGGAGTGGTGGCATTTAGCACGAAGGCTCGCTTGATAGTAGACAACACTAAGGTGGACCATCCTTTGCCCGATGCGCCAAGAGAGTATCTGGGGTGAAAGATGAGAGGGGGATGGAGGCCCTATACCCGGAATTGGATGAGGTTACGGGGTCTCACGCTCTGCATCCGGCTGGCGGAAGAGACTGAGGACGGCCTCAACCTTGTCGGCAAAGGGCAGAGTGCCGTCAATCCAGTGGATGGGTATGCCCTGCCGCTCCATGCGGCGGAACCAGGTCATCTGCCGCTTGGCGAAACGACGTATGTCGGTGTAGAGGTCGCGGTACATATCATCGTAGGTACACTGCCCCCGGAGGTATTGCGTCACATGGCGGTATTCCAAGCCGTAGCGCAGCAGCCGCTCTTCCGGCACACCGCTGTCAAGAAGGGCTTTGACCTCTTCAATCATGCCATTCTGCAACCGCTCACGCAACCGGATGCCGATGCGCTCAATTACCTGGTCGCGGGGGAAGGATACTCCCACCACGACATGCTGCATGGGTGGGATGTGGGGGTAGGCATCGGGGTGGAGGAGGCGGTATTCCTGAATCTCGAGGGCACGGAGCAGACGGTCGCGCGTCTCGGTATCGGTGTGGTTGTGGAGCTTGATATAGCCGGACAGGCGGGCCGTGAGTTCCTCGTCGCTATAGGCCTCCATGCGACGGCGGAACTCCGCGTCGACCGGGGCGTCGGCCAGCTGATAGCCCTTCACCACAGACTCGACATACATGCCCGTGCCACCGCACAGGATGGGCTGGCATCCGCGCTGCACAATGCTGTTGAAAGCACGGATAAAGTCGTTCATAAACTGGTAGACATTATATTCGTAGCCCGCGTCGTGGATGTCGATGAGGTGATAGGGGATGTCGGTGCCGTGGATGTGGTAGTCGGCCAGGTCCTTGCCGGAGCCGATGTCCATGCCGCGGAACACCTGCCGCGAGTCGGCACTAATAATCTCACCGCCGAGCTGGTAGGCCAGTTCGGCGGCGAGACTTGTTTTGCCACAAGCCGTGGGGCCTGTTATGGTGAGCAGTTTAGTCGTCGAGGAAGTAGAGTTTGCCTTGCTGCTTGTCGAATTCGTACTCGCCGAAATCGGCCAAGGCGGCACGGTTGATGATAAACTTATAGTCGATGCCCTTCACCACGATGACTTCAACGTTGTACTGGTGGTGCTGGCCAATCTGGATTTCTTTGAATACGAGCTTGGCGCGGTCGAGTATGTTTCCTTCGGGGTCGAAGGCGTGGTCGCGGTCAGGGAAGTCCTCTTTGTTGATGCGGCGCTGATAGAGCATGTTCATGGCCTCCTCCCATGAGATGGCGATGGGTTCCCTGAACCGCTCGTCAATCAGCATCGGTATCTGCATGCCGTTGATGATGGCCTGCACTTCGCCTTTCTGGGTGTTTATCATGGTGACGGGGATGGTACCCTCGTCGTGGACAATGACTGCCACATCGCGGTAGTTGGTATCGACCGGGGCGTTGACGAGGTCGATATAGGTGCCGTCCTCGTTCTGCTTAACCAAGGCCGAATCGGAGGCCATGTTGTTGACAATGCGTTTGGGCACATAGTCGGAACGGAGAATCTTAAACTCAATGCGGCGGTTGAGCTGGTGGGCAGCCTCCTGATGCTCGGGGGTGGGGAGGTTGGCGATGTAGTCGCAATCGAGCGTCGTGCCGGCCGAGAATATGAAGGGTTTGCCGCCCACCTCGATATACACGTCGCGGTCCAGTGTGCGGGGAACACGCTCGGCATAGCCTTTTGCCACCATGCGGTCGCGTTCAATGCCGCGACTGGCCAGGTAGTCCACCACACTCTGGGCGCGGCGCTGCGAGAGGGTGTCGTTGGTCAAGCCGATGAAGGGACGGCAGTCGGTATGGGCGCGTATTTCCACCACTATGCTGGGGTTGTTGACCATGACGAGATAGAGATCCATAAGGGAGTCCATAAACTCCTCTTTGAGATCCCACTTGGAGAGGTCGTAGCGGATTTCGGGCAGGACGACAGGCTGCTGGGGCACAGGCTCCATGCGGAAATCGTGCACAATGTCCTTGTCGACCGTATAGCCCATAGTGCTTTCCGAACCTTCAAGGCTGAAGTAGTCAACCTTGGAGAGATACATCTTATACACCACCTGGCCGCGCACCTGGCTGTTATTGAATTTGTAGAATCCCTTCTTGTCGGTATAGGTCTCGGCCTCGGAGCCATCAGAACCTACGATTTTCACCTTGCAGCCCTTAATCAACTGCATCGACTTCTCGTCGCGCACAGTACCCTCAATGGTGTAGAGCAGCGGGGGCAGCTCGAACTTATAGAGGTTGAGTGTGGGCAGAGGGATTTTCTTGCCTTTCTTGTCGGTATTCTTGTTCAGCGGGTCGTCGAAGGGACGGTTGCTGGAGAAATAGCCGCGCTCAAGCATCGGGTTGGCATCGCTCTCGGGGTAATAGATGATGGACATCTCATCGTAGGAGGAGTTGATAGGCACTCCCAAATTCTCCGGCTTGGAGCAGATGCGCTTGCCGATGCGGGTCTTGTAGATATCGTAACCGCCGATACCGGGCAGACCGTTGGAGGAGAAATAGAGGTTCGAGTCGCCACGCAGCACGGGGAAAGCCTCGCGTCCGGGAGTGTTGACCACAGGACCCATGTTGACAGGCTTGCCGAAATCGTCGGCCAGCGAGGCGCGGGTCGACTTCCAAATGTCGTAGTCACCCTCGCCGCCCGGCATATCAGAGCAGAAATAGAGGGTCAGGCCATCGCTTGTGATGGCGGGATAGAGGTAGTTGTAACTGGTGTCGCCCAGGTTGATGACCACGGGAGTTGCCCACTCGCCGGGAGCTACCTCCTCTTCGGGAGTCTTGTTCTCCTCGGTGTCCTCTTCCTTGTCCTTGCCTTTCTTGCCCTTATTCTTCTTAGTGGCTTTGGTCGACTTCTTGGCCTTGGTCTTCTTGGCGGCCTTCTTCTTGTCGGCGGCGGCAGCCTTGGTCGAAGTGTAGATGGCGCACCCGTGGGACTCGTGCTCCACTATCTTGCATCGCGAGAAATAGATGGTTGTCCCGTCGGGCGAGAAGCAGGCTTCACCCTCATTGCTCGAGGTGTTGATTTTGCCGCTATTGTCGTAGAGGGCCGGAACATCAGTCCACTGCCCGTTGCGATCCTTGTAGACCGAGTAGAGCGACGAGAAATTCTGTCCCGTCCACACATCCTTGCCCTCCTCCTCGTCCGAGCCATAGCGCGACGAGGTGAAGACCAGTGTATTGGTGTCGTCGCCCACGAATCGGAGCGACCAGTCGTTATAGTCCGTGCTCCAGTCGGCCAGCTTGGTGATAACGTGGCGGCTGCGCTCGGCGGCCCAGCGGGTGACATCAATGAGCGATTTTTTGCGCGTCAGGCACAACTTGTCGCCCGGCACCAGCTCCAAATACTTGTCGTAGTAGCCGTCGGCCTCGTCGAACTTGCCGTTGAACCGGCACATCTCAGCCATGTAATAATAAAGTTTGGGCTCTACGGTGTAGTAGCCGGCCTGTATGAGGCGGTGGTACGTATGCTCAGCCTTGGGGTAGTTGTACATCAAGCGGTAGCACTCGCCAATCTGGAAGTAAATACGGTTCTTTTCAGCCCTGTTGCTCGATACGCGGTCGTAGGCCTTCTGATAGCTCTCCAAAGCAAGGGTATATTGCTTATTCATGAACTGTTGGTCGGCCAACGTGGCGACACTGTTTTGTGCCACAGCCATGCCTGACCAAAGCAGGGCTATAGCCAGTAGTGTGAAACCTTTTCTAATCGTTTTCATATATGAACTGTTGTTTCTTACTATAACGCAATTATATTAATATTAGCACGTTGTGCCGAAAAAAACACCGCACACAACACACCAAATTAATGTGCTAAATTACACTTTTTTTTTGACATGGATAAAAAAAAGTGTTTCTCGCCGTCTCATCTTGCCCCAGCCTCGTCCACATCGGGGTACATCAAGTAACGGTGGCGCACCTCCTTGAACCGTTCCAACCCCTCCTGCCACGAGGCCCTGATTTCCTCCTCCCCTGCCCCGCGCTCCAGCTGGAGACGCAACTCCGTGGTGCCGGCCAACTTGTCGAAGAAGTTGTTTTTCAGGAAGAACATCCCCGGACGCGACAGGCTGTACATCATCCTGAGCCACGTGAGGTCGATGCACGGCAACGGCTCCACACCCCGAAGGTCAATCCCAAAGCACTTCTTGCCCCCTTGGGGAGTGAAGACCATAGCCGGGGCCTTCTGGTTGCCAAACGTCGAACCCCGGTCCCACACCGTGCTGAACGGGGTGCCTATCACCTCGAAAGGCCAGTCGGTGCCGCGGCCCACGCTCACATTCGTCCCCTCAAAAAAACAAAGACTGGGATACAGCGCCACCGCATGGGCGTTGCGCAGATTAGGCGACGGCGGCACCGGCAGCGCATAGACACTGTCGCGCACATACCCCCGCATGGGCACCACCCCCAGCCTACAGCGCTTGCCGCCAGCCAGCCAGCCCTCACCGTTAATCATGCGGGCATACTCGCCGATGGTCATGCCATAGACAATCGGGACAGGATGCATCCCCACAAACGAGCGGAGCCGCGCCGTGTCCAGCACCGGGCCGTCCACATAATGCCCGTTGGGGTTGGGTCGGTCCAGCACCAGCAAGGACTTGCCGCTCTCGGCGCAGGCCTCCATCACATAATGCAGCGTGGACAGATAAGTATAAAACCGGCAGCCCACATCCTGCAGGTCGAAAATGACCACATCCACGTCCGCCAACTGCGCGGGCGTCGGCTTCTTATTCTTGCCATATAGGGACACGATGGGCAGCCCCGTAGCGGAGTCGACACTGTTGTCCACCTTGGCACCGGCCGCCGCCGTGCCGCGGAAACCATGCTCCGGGCAGAATATCTTCACCACCCTGACCCCCTGGTCTAACAGCGTGTCCACCAAGTGTGTGCCGCCCACCACCGAAGTCTGGTTGCCCACCACCGCCACACGGGAAGGAGGGAAAATGGCATACTCGCCAGCCAACATCACCTCAGCGCCCACACGCAACTCCTTGTCGGCACGGGGTGGAGGCACCTGCGCACTGCACCCTGCGGCAAACAGTGTGGCCGTGCAGCATACGCAAAGCATATATTTCAACAACTTGGCCCTCATTCCACGCTCCTTTCAGCCTTATACCCCACCGGGACTCACTTCTTCCCCGTGTGTCCAAAACCGCCTGTGCCGCGCTCGGTGTCGCTCAGTTCCTCCACCTGCACCACTTCGGCCTGCTCATGGCGGGCGATAACCATCTGCGCGATGCGCTCGCCATCGTTCACCACAAAATCCTCGTCCGACAGATTAATCAATATCACACAAATCTCGCCGCGATAGTCGGTGTCAATAGTCCCGGGCGAGTTGAGCACCGTCACGCCCTTCTTCAGCGCCAATCCGCTGCGGGGGCGCACCTGCGCCTCATAGCCCTCGGGCAGTTCCATGAACAGCCCCGTCTTCACCAGTCCGCGCTGCAGCGGCTTCAGCGTCACAGGCCCGTCGGGCAGAAACGCCCGCAAATCCATGCCCGCCGACTGCCGCGTCTCATAGCGCGGCAGCGGGTGATGGCTCTTGTTGATAAACTTCACTTGCATCGTCATCGGTTCTTTTAAGGCAGCCCGCGGGCCGGCCCGCAAAGGCGGCGGTCCCGGGCCGTGTGGCACTATTCAACGCCCGTCTTCTTGGTCAGCACCTCGTCAATCATGCCGTAAGCCTTGGCCTCCTCGGCGGTGAACCAGTGGTCGCGGTCGCTGTCCTTCTCCACCTGCTCGAAAGTCTGCCCACTGTGGTTGGCAATGATTTCGTAAAGCTCCTTTTTCAGCTTCAGAATCTCGCGCACCGTGATTTCCATATCCGTAGCCTGTCCGTCGGCGCCACCCATCGGCTGGTGAATCATCACGCGGGCGTGGGGCAGGGCGCAACGCATCCCCTTCTCGCCGGCGCAGAGCAGCACACTGGCCATCGAGGCGGCCAGTCCCGTGCAGATGGTGGCAATCTTGGGCTGGATGTACTGCATCGTGTCGTAAATGCCGAGACCGGCATAGACCGACCCTCCCGGCGAGTTGAGGTAAATCTGTATATCCTTCTCGCTGTCCACACTCTCCAGGAAAAGCAACTGCGCCTGAATCACATTGGCCGTATAATCGTCAATCGCCGTCCCGAGAAAGATAATGCGGTCCATCATCAAACGGCTGAACACATCCATCTGCGCCACATTCAGCTGGCGTTCCTCCACGATGTAGGGGGTCAGCGAGTTGTTGATGGCCGAGGTGTACTTGGCATAGGTCGTACTACTGATGCCACAGTGTTTGGTGGCATATTTTTCAAATTCTGTCATCTGTTGTTTCGTTTTATGTTTGGTGACCCCCTAACGCGGAATCGGCAATTAAATTGCCCCGTCCCTCAAAAAAAGAACCCCGGCCGGCAGCCTTCGGCAGCGGGGAAGCGTCGTTGAAGGTTCGTCGAGGCTTCGCTCTGAGTCCGCTCCCACGACGGCTTTTCAAAAACCCTCGCCCGCCATCCCTACCCGCGCGGCATGAAAAAATGGTGTAGATGGAGCGGCCAAGCACAGCAACTGGAACGAAGCGAGAGTGTTTGGGGATTTTTAACACTCTTGACAATTGCATATTTTGATATTGCATATCAAGATTTTGCATAAAAGGAAACCGCAATCCGCAAAGCATTGTTGATAAATCTTTGCGTCAGAATATCTGACAAGTGTTATTATTCGTATATTTGCAGCACCAAAACAAAATATCATTCTTTTATTAACATACAGGGAATTAAGTTAAAAACATTATAACAACATCAAAAAAAATCATGAAACGTATCAACAAACTATTTGCGTTCTTTGCGCTGATGGGTTGCCTGTCGACCCAGGCGCAGATTACGTCATTCCCCTACAACCAAGGGTTTGAGAGCGGGATGGACGGTTGGACGGTAGTCGACGCCGATGCCGACGGCCACAACTGGTTCCGCTCAATGGGGGTTGACGAAGGGGTTGCCGCACACGGCGGCAGCTATTACGCCTCATCGTGGTCCTACGACGCCGACCCCGACGGGACGGGCTCGGCATGGAACCCCAACAACTACCTCATCAGCCCGGCTATCACCGTGCAGGCCGACCTGTCAGTCAGCTATTGGGTGAGCCGCGCCTGCCCGGGCTACATGGACCAGTACGCCCTCTATGTCTGCACCGACACCACGGCGGCGGCCATCGCCACAGCCACACAGCTGGTCAGCGAGGTGGCCCCCAACGGGTGGGCCGAGCGGACTTTCTCGCTCGACAGCTTTGCGGGGCAGACGGTTTATCTGGTTTTCCGCCACTACAGCAGTTATGACATGTGCGCCATGATGGTGGACGACATCGCGCTGAAAATTCCGGGCGAACCCGAGGTGGACATGCCTGCCTCCCTCATCGCCATGCTCAACCGGCCCCTCACTGTCGCGGCCACCGTTCTCGGCGCCACGCCGATGACGTACAGCTGGAACTCGCTGATGCAGGCTTCGGGCGATGCCGTGATGACTGCCAACAACGACACGCTGACTATCACCTACAGCAATACGGGCAACGATACCATCACTCTGATCGCAAGCAATTCGCACGGGGCCGACACGGCCACGCTGGTTGTGACGGTGATTGACGTTACGCCTGTCACCAATTATCCCTACAGCACCTCGTTTGAGGCTGGCGACGACACCGCCTGGCTGACCGCCAACGGCACCACCAACGGCTGGTTTATCGGCACGGCCACCAGCAATGGCGCCGGCTCGCACTCGCTCTATGTCAGCAACGACGGCGGCACTTCGTATGCCTATACCAGCGCGGTGGAGTCTATGTCATACGCCTACCGCACCTTCTCGTTCGATTCGGGCATGTACACCTATAGTTTTGACTGGAAAGGCCATGGCGACGGCTCGTATCACTATCTGCGCGCCTTCATCGCCCCCGCCTCCATGGAGTTCACCGCCGACCAGACTCCGGCCGGCCTCAGCGACGCCAGTGTCCCCACGGGCTGCGTGGCCCTTGACAACGGCTACCTGAGCGGGTCGGACAACTGGCACACGATTGCGGGCACATTCAATATCCCGGCCGACGGCAACTACAACATGGTCTTCGTCTGGATTAACGACGACTACTCCAACACCTCCACCCCCGCCGCTGTGGACAACATCAGCGTCGACCACCTCACCTGCCCTCAGCCTACTAACCTCGCCGTCACCGCCGCCACGACCGACGAGCTGACCCTCAGCTGGACTGCCGGCGGCTCGGAGACGGAATGGGCCATCAGCGTGAACAATGGCGAGTGGGACTATATCTACACCAATCCCTACACCGTCACTGACCTTACGCCCGGAACCGAATACGCCATCCGTCTGCGCGCCGTGTGTGACGTAGACGACACGAGCTTCATCTCCACCGTGAGCGGAGCGACCCGGTGCATGCCCATCGACAGCCTCCCCTGGAACGAGGGCTTCGAGGACTACTCCACCACG
>OCVV011161372.1_pt1 | contig 16171 bp, 13 predicted proteins | sample 1539721 | NCBI WGS metagenome assembly OCVV01 (sample SAMN02144230, study PRJEB22623) | gut metagenome | biome: sheep rumen | host: Ovis aries | place: New Zealand
CCCTGCCATAGAAAAAGACGATGATCCAGCCCGGCCGGCGGCAGGTCCGCTGCCTCAGTGATTCCCTTTTTCACGGTGATGCCTTTTAAGACTTCCGACTGCACCGTATAAAAATCATCCGGTAATGTATGCCCGGTATCCCCCGACGGCATACGGACATTGCAGAGCGCCCGATACAGATCAAATGCCTGCTTCGGGTCATCTGGAAGAGCATATCCCGCATACTCCGGCATTTCTGCTTCCAGACACTTAATCAGAAAATGAAGTTTTTCCATCTGTTCCTTATCATTCATATATTTTCCTCCTGTAACCGGGAATCTGACCTCGTCAGACCAACAAATTAAGTCTGTATGTCTCTGATCCTCTGACGCCATAGAAGCATACTCTCGGATCCTCTTATGTCATAGAATCCTACTCTCTGACCCTCTTATGCCAGAGAATCCTACTCTCTGACCCTCTTATGCCACAGAATCAAACAAGCAAACAATAATAAGTCTTCAGACTCCAAGTCTATTCAGAACTTCTCCGATTCCCTTATCAATGCAGACACTCCTCTTCACGATCTCCCGGCTGCAGCCAGCTTCGCCCAGGTTTACGCACGCATAGAAGGCATTCGGATTCTTCTTTGTGTATTCCCAGAATGGAAATTTTATGATGACGGGCGTGTTCATGCCGACCCCGAGTTCCAGATACAGAACGCGAAGCCGTTCGTGCCGGCGCAGGAATTCCTGATACCGCTCCGCTGCCTGATGCCAGCCCTCATCCTCCACAAAGCTGTCGTCGCAGCGAAGATTCGTAGTCATCAACTTTCCATCATCCGGACACACCGGAACAAGATCAGACGGCACCGTCATTCTGATCTTCGTGTCCTTCGGGACAATCAGTTCTCCATTCTTTTCGATCTGATATCCTTCCGAGAGGATCATCCTGCGGATGACCTCGTAGTTATCATAGGTCCTGTTCTTCGCCTCTTTGCCCGGGGAACTGCTCTGGAACAAGCCATAATCACCCTGTGTATAGAAAAGGCGCTTCTTATCGAAACCGCTCCTCTGAAAGCAATGATCCACATTAGTCGTCAGGACAAAATAATCTTTATCCTTTACCAGTGCAAGCAGCCGCCCGTAGAGATCTGACGGGATCGGTGCGTACCGGTTGATCCAGATATTCCGGCACCAGTATCCCCAGAATTCTTCCATCGTCTGATACGGATAGAAACCTCCGGAATACATATCCCGAAACCCATATTTTCTCTCAAAATCAGCAAAATATTTCTCGAATCGCTCTCCCGAGTAGGTATATCCTGCCGCGGTCGAAAGACCGCTCCCCGCTCCGATCACAACCGCATCCGCGTTTGCAAGCTGTTCCTGCAGCACAGAAATTTTTTGATCAAAGCTCATTTTCGGATCATCTGTCATGATCCTATCTGGATTAAAAAAATACATGAGGTGCTCCTCCTATAATATAAGGAAAACTTTTTCCGCCGTCTCAGCCTGCGACTTCTCCGCATGCCGCGCCGCAGTACTCGCAGTCCTTCAACTTCCCTTCCGGAAGGAAGCACATCCTGCGCTGTTTCTCGACCAGCTTCTTCACAAAATCTGTTGCCGGTTTCTCGAGTAATTCCTTCAGCATCTTATTCTCCTCTGTGCACGATTGCCTGAACCGGGCAGTTCTCGAAGCAGAGTCCGCAGTGCAGGCAGTTCTCCTGATGGATCAGGAATGGTGTTCCCTTCGTAATGCACTGCTGCGGACAGCCGCGCATACACTTTCCGCAGCCGATACAGGCGTCGGTGATCAGGAAACCCTTTTCACGCGGTGCACGACAGCTTATTGCCTCTTTCCCTTTTTCCTGCAGCGCCTCATCCAAAGCTTCCCCCCCGCCAAACACAAAGCTTTCACGATAAATCGGGCTTTTTCCGAGATCAAAGAATTCCAGTTCTCCTTTGCTGATACAGAACGGTTCCAGAATATAGCGGCTTTCTCCCGGATACACACCGTTCATCACCGGATTCTCCTCAAAAATGCGGTCAATCCACTGTCTCTGATCCGCAAGTTTTTCTGCCTTACCCGACAGCCGGACCATTTGAAAATCCTTGTTGAGGCCGGTGACAGCAACGTCCGGGTGTTTCAGGAGCTGACGGTAAAAATTTTTTCCGCGCCCTGTGCAGAAATACAGCTTATCCTGATCTACGATCATCACGTCGATGATCCGGACCTCCGGTTTTCCCTCATCATTCACCGTGGCAAAGGCCACATCCTTGATTCCCCGCAGAATATTAAGACAGCTTTGAGCATCCATATACTTTCCTCCTCGTATGCCTTACATCACCATCATCTGTTAAAATTTTCCGCCTGCAATTTACGCTCTTTAGATGTAATATATATTATTACATTAATTCTGTCAAGCTTTTTATCTGGAATATCAGGATAGAATCGTTTGCCACTCCTTGGAGCCAGATTCCTGCTTCAGGAAACTATTTGTTGCACCTTCCGGTTCTTCTTTTTCTGCGCTGTATCCAATTTTTTACAAAGTTATGCTATTTTATCCATTGTTAGATGTGTTGAACCATGATATTCTTAAGATAATCGGAGCATTGCTTATCAAACAAATTTTGCATAAGCGGAGCTCACAAGGATCGAAAAACAAATACGACAGCATATCCAAAAGGAGGGGGCTGAGCGATGGGATTGGTGAAGGACTTTTTGGGTCAAACGCGCAAGCCGGAAGGTTTGCTGGGCAAATTCATGCTAAGCACAATGAATTCCGGTCACGCGAAGCTGGCGGACTGGGGCATGGATCATTTATCTGAAGTTACACCAGAGGAAATTATTGAGCTGGGATGCGGTGCGGGGCGTAACGCCGGAGAACTGCTCAGACGCTATCCGGATGCCCGGCTGACGGCGATCGACTACTCGCCTCTTTCCGTGGAAAAAGCGGCACAATATAACAAAGTCATGATAGCCAGAGGACGCTGCACGGTGCAGCAGGGCGATGTGTCGAACCTGCAATTTGAAGAAAACAGCTATGATCTTGCCACTGCCTTTGAGACCATTTACTTCTGGCCGGGGCTCGAAAGATGTTTCGCGCAAATAGCGAATATTTTGAAACCGGATGGCTTCTTCCTTATCTGTAACGAATCCGACGGCAAAGATGCTGCTGGCAAGAAGTTCGAGGGTATTATCGACGGCATGACCTGTTATACCCCGGAGCAGATCGTGAGGGCACTTAATAAGGCAGGATTCCCCGAGGTCATTACAGACCGTCATCCAGATAAACCATGGATCACGGTCCTCGCAAGAAAATAAGGTCAACTAGGGCGTGTGAAAAAACTTTTCGTTTTTTCACACGCCCTTTTTTGTTGGCATCGGATTGTCATTTTTCCGGAATCGCGACTTCAAAAACATACATATTTCCAATGGATTCGAAACACCAACCTAACGATTCATTGGAAAAGAGTCTATTCCAAATGGCAAACTTTAATACTCCATATGAAACCGAACGCGAAGGCCAGATGGAGTTCTTCGATAACTACGGCATCTCCTTGTTTATCCTGTTTCATGCCAAGCTCAGGGTTCTTTCAGCACGTCATAGATACGGATTTCCACACCCCAGTCACGTCCCTGAACCTCCGAACGGAAACGCTGCTGGTTCAAATACTCGCCGAGTACGGGAGAATCGGTCATAAACTTAGGGTAGGCATGAAAGAAGGGATCGTTTCGCATGACTTCCGCCAGATAGCCGTTGTTCTCCACAAAAAGATGGCATTCGTTTCCGGCGCTGTCCCTGCCTTGGAACATATATTTTGCGCACATATTCCGGCTGCCTGCGGGATTCTCAACCTGAACATCGCAGGCTCCGGGGAGGGTTCTGCCAGTGAACAGTGCTGATTCCACCGTTGCGGTAAATGGAATAAAGGAAACTCCACCATAGGGACACACCATATCTGAGCAGTCGTTTGCGTCAGCATATACCTGGAAGATCATAATGGGTTCGTTCATACTTCAAACCTCCGTCTTTGAAAGAGACGTCGGAAACCAGATGATTTCCGACGTCTTACTTGTTTGAATAATCCGTGTGATTATGCGTTTATTCTGCCGCACCCTTTTCTCGTTCTGCGTTGGCCTTCAGAATACCAGGGAGCAGTTCCTCAAATTTATAGCGCATCAGCAGGAGGAAGATGACAATGAAAGCCACCAAGGGGATGTAGTTGTTCAGGGCAAACACAGCCTGCTTGAGTCCGTCAGTCACACCAATGGTTCCGGCATTAAAGGCGTCGAAGCCGCCTGCGCCCAGAACCCAGCCGATCAGGGAGCCGCCCACGCCGCCGGCCAGCTTGCCAACGAAGGAGTTGGAAGCGTTGGTCATGCCGGTGATGCGCACCCCGTGTTTCTCCATATTCGCCTCAGCAGTATTCAGGGTCATGGCAGGGAGCACGGAAATCAGGGGAATGGTAGCATACATAATCAGGCAGTTGGCTGCAAGGAATACGATGGAATTCATGGGGATAAGGGTACGAATCACGCATCCCACAATGCCGATGGCGGAGGCCCATTTTGCGGTGCCAGTCAGACCGAAACGCTTAATCCAGAAGCTGACAGTCAGGAAACCAAGAACAGAGGGGAAGATGTTGACGGTATTGACAGTGCTGTAAAAGCCGGGGTTGTCCAGAATGATGAGACCATAGTACAGAGGCGCAATCAGTGCAATGCCGTACACAATATTCATCGCCACACCCACAAGGGTGATTTTGATCCAGTGCGGATTGTTGAAAAGGATCTTGAGCCCTTCGAGAATGGATATCTTTGCCTCCTTCTGTGCCATCTCACCCTCGTCGTGGTAAATCTCACGGGAGAACTTATAGGTGATGAACAGGCAGATTGCGGAGAGGATGCCAAGAATAAGACCAAACTTGATCCATGCCGCCTGGTCATCACCCAAGGCAACGGTAATGGGGATCAGGCCGATGCCACAGGCCACACCAACGGCATATCCGACAGCTGCACGCCAGGTACCCATTTTACCCTTCTCCTCTGAACTCTTAGTCTTATAGGACATCATCGTGTAGTAAGGCACAGCGATTGCCGTATAGACGATAGCAGAGGCGAAAACGCTGGTTACCAGAGCGTAGACATAGCGAAGGTTGCCCCAACTGGCAGGAACCGTAAAGAGCAGCACGCAGGCGAGAAACGCAGGAATGACCATGCGCAGCAGCCAGGGGCGGGCTTTACCGGTTTTCGTGTTAGTCCTATCCACAATCTTGCCCATGAACAGATCAGTAACTGCATCAAAGATTTTCGAGACCAGAAGCACTGTACCAACCGTGCCGGATGCCATTCCCATTTTTGTGGTGTAGAAGTAAGTCAACTGTCCGGTTAGCTGTCCGTTTGCGTTCAGGGCAAACTGTCCCAGAGAGTCAGTCAAGTAATCAACCGGATGCAGATGCTTCTGCTGACCGTCTTTGTCTAAGCCAAGTTCTTTTGCCATAGCTTCTTTCTCCTTTTCTGTTGCAAAATGAATGATACATGATTGGAATTGGCTAGTTCCTTTAACTGTGTACACAGTATCATACCTGTTCCATCCCAACTATCCTTTTATTGTCATTTTTGTACTCCTATTATTGCCGACTTGAAAAGCTGCACACGGTAAAGTATTAAGTTTTGTAAATGATTCGCTTGTTTCTTGAGGGCGAATTAAGTATAAAGGAGATTGAATTTGTGATGATGCATGGCGAGCAGATAACAGCAGTCTTTGGTGCAGATGAAGAGCAGAAACCGGATGGATGGTTATGTGGATCAGTGTATTGACTATATCGTCAAGCATTATAGAGACAAAATCTACCTGGACGAATTGGCAGGCGCTTTGGGGCTGAGCGGAAACTATCTTTCAAAGCTGTTTGCCAAAGAGACCGGCGTGAAGCTGCATGAACTGTATGGCCTGCGCCCATGCCTGTCCTAAAATTGCCATCAAGCTGACCTGCATTAAGGAAACCAACCCCAATGCCCGCTACCGCAATGCTCATATTCAGCTGGAAGAAACCATGCAGGCGAACTGTGTGACCTCAGAAAAAAATCGCTGACGGCTGTCTGGTTTGATATGCCGAAGCTGCCCAGTGAAAACTGTTTTAAATCGAAATCATGATACGTCGGCACATCCAGTTCCGGCGTATCATTCGTTTCGAGCTGCGTTGCTCCCGGTTCGTGGGGACTTCAAAGATGAAAATGGCAAATCTGCACAAAATAAGGAAAAAAATAACAGTAAGGGGACAAAACTCCACTGCCCTGCATGATAAAATGATGGTAGCAATGGCAGAGAGAAGGCTTTCGCCGCAAAACGGATACGATTCCGGAGGTAAGATCATGGCAGAGTACATCGTAACAACAAAAACGGGCAAGGTCAGAGGCTATGAACGAAACGGTCTGGTGGAATATTTGGGCATCCCCTTTGCAGAGCCACCTGTGGGCGCACTGCGCTTCAAACGCGCTGTACCAAAAACTCCCTGGGATGGAGTTTTTGATGCAAAGGAATACGGACCGGCCTCCGTTCAGATTGATGCCGGCAGGAAGATTGGCAGCGAGGACTGTCTGACGATCAATGTCCGACGGCCTGTGGGTGGCGAAAATCTGCCGGTATTTGTCTGGATCCACGGCGGCGGATATAACGGAGGTTCCGCTTCTGTTCCCCTGTATAACGGCGTGTCCTTTGCACGTGAGGGAATCGTCTTTGTATCGTTCCAATACCGTCTGAATGTGTTGGGCTTCTATGATTTTACCACCTATCCCGGCTGTGAGGATTTCGACAGCAACTGCGGTTTTTCCGATCAGATTCTTGCACTTCAGTGGATACACGAGAACATTGAGGCCTTCGGCGGAAATCCCCGGCAGGTGACCATAGCAGGGGAATCTGCAGGCGGCGCTTCTGTGGTCAATATGTTAGCTGCTCCTGCGGTCAAGGGATGCTTTCAACAGGCTATCGCCCAGAGTGGGCTTCCGAACTGTGTGATGACCCATCAGATGCAGCGACAGAATGTTGATATCTTCCTGAAACATCTGGGCTGGACGGAGAAAGATCTCCCCAAACTGAGAACGATGGATCCTTATGATTGGCTGGAGGCCAATGAGTATGTGGGCAAGATGCACCAGTACAAGAATCCGGGCATTTTTCTGTGCGGTCCGGTACAGGATGATCTGCTCCCGGTTCGCCCCATTGATGCGATTCGCGGAGGCTCCGCTGCAGGCGTAAAGCTGATAATCGGTAACAATCTGCATGAGGGCACGATGTTTGTCCACCCGGAGTTTACCGGCTTCCCCAATTCCTGGGCTATGGTAACCGAGATGATGGAAAAGAATCACCATGCTGACGCCATTCCCGATGTGATCGGCTTTTACCATCCGTCGGCAAGAGATTCTTTTGTTCTGTTCAAGGCGCAGGAGACCTTCTCACAGGATGCCACGCCCAAAATGATGGGCGATTACCGTCAACTGGGCGGCGATCCCTTTATCCGTTTCGCTACCGACTATGCTTTTGAGATGCCCGCCATGAAGGTAGCCATGGGGCAAAAGCAGTATACGCCGGATGTCTGGATGTACCGTTATGAACTGGTCACCAAGTCCGGAGAAGAGACCGGCTGGAAAGCCTCTCATGCCTTTGAGCTCCCGGCGGTGTTCTGCAATCGTGATTTTGAATTCAGTCATTTTGTCTTTGACGGTGAGCCGGAAGACGTGTTTGACAGAATTTCCAGTGAGATGCACGGCGATTGGGTGCGTTTCACCAAAACCGGCGAGCCTGATCCGGAAAACTGGCCCCGCTTTGAGGGCGCAAAATCCCCGGTGCGTATCTTTAACCGTGAATGCAAAACGGAGGAGCTGGACCGCCGTCATCTGATGCAGATTTGGGGCGATATGCGCTTCTACGAGGTTTGATAGATTTGGACACCATCAAAAAGGAGAAATCAATGAAAAAATATATCATCGAGAACTACGGAAAAAAAAGCACCTTTGCCAGCTTCCTTCCCGGAATTTCCGGTGTGCACGGCGTCCCCATCTGGTGCTTCTACGTTAACCGGGGTCAGGGCGTGGTCAGCTTCGGCGTGAACGACAAGGAAAACTCTATCATGGAGTTTTACCCGGCGCATCAGGCGTACCAGAACGTCAAGACCACGGGCTTTCGCACCTTTGTCAAGGTAAACGGCAGAGTTTACGAGCCATTTTCTGACGAAGATTTGCCTGCCAGCATGGAGATCGCCATGAACCTGCTGGAGCTAGAGGAGCGCAACGCCGAAAGCGGTCTGAACACCCGGGTGAGCTATTTTACCCTTCCCAACGAGCCCATTGGCGGTCTGGTACGGACGGTGACTGTCACCAACACGCTGGACAAGCCAGTGGATCTGGAGCTACTGGATGGCATGCCGGCGCTGATTCCCTACGGTGTCAACTTGAGCAGAATGAAGGAGATCGGGCAGACCGCAAAGGCTTGGATGCAGGTAGAGGACGCTGAGCGCAAAATCCCCTATTACCGCACCAAGGCCAGTCTGGCTGACACTGCGGAGGTTGAGATCATAGAGACCGGAAACTTTGCTCTGGGTTTTCACCCGGACGGCAGCCTGATGCCGGTGATCGTAGACCCTGCTTTGGTGTTCTCCTATGATACCGCCATGCGCAAGCCTGTGAGCTTTGCTGACTGCTCCCTCAAGGAACTTCTGAAAAAGGAGCAGGTCACCACCAACGAACTGCCCTGCGCTTTCTTTGCGCTGGACAGGGTGCTGCAGAGCGGAGAAAGTGTCACCCTGTATGAGCTCTACGGTCAGGCGGACAGCAAGCCGAGCCTTCACGCCTATCTGGACAAGGAAGTGCGGACAGAGGCTTACTTCTCCGCCAAACGGCAGCAGGCCATTGACCTGACCGAGACCATCGGCAGCCGGGTGGAGACGAAAACCGCCTCCCAGACCTTTGATGCCTACTGCGCCTACAACTACATGGACAATGTGCTGCGGGGCGGATACCCGGTTCAGCTCAGCAAAAGCAAGGTATTCTACACCTTCTCCCGAAAGCACGGAGATTTGGAGCGGGATTACAATTTCTTTGCCATGCTGCCGGAGTATTACTCTCAGGGCAACGGGAACTTCCGGGATGTGAACCAGAACCGTCGGTGCGACACCTTCCTTGCTCCTTTTGTCCAGCGGGAGAACATTAAAAAGTTCTACTCCCTGATTCAACTGGACGGCTATTCTCCTTTGAATATCGAAAAGATGACCTACGAATTGAAACCTGAGGATGCCCATCGGTTGCTTCAGGGTGAGGCAGAGACGCTGCGGGAGTTTGTTTCCTGCAAGCCCTTCACACCGGGAGCGCTTTACCGGAAATTGGAGGAGCTGCTGCCCAAAGATCAGGTGGAGGATACCTTCCGGGCGGTGATGGAGGCTTCTGAGGAGGTCATCAACGACTGCTTCGGAGATGGCTACTGGAGCGACCACTGGACCTATAATCTGGATCTGGTAGAGGACTATCTGGAGGTCTATCCTGACCGGGAAGAAGAACTGCTGTACGAAGAAGATCTGCTGTGCTTCCTGTCTCAGGTAAACATCAACGACCGGAAAAAACGCTATGTGGAGACAAAGAACGGTCTGCGGCAGTACCGGGCACTGAACGAGGATACCCGGCGGACTTCCGAGGAAAAGTTTGTGCGCATGAAGATGCAGCAGGGCGATTATCTGAAAATGTCTCTGCTGGAAAAGCTGGTGCTGATGTGCGCTGCAAAGTTTGCCGCACTGGATGCCTACGGCATGGGCGTGGAGATGGAGGGCGGAAAGCCGGGCTGGTACGATGCCCTCAACGGTCTGCCCGGTATGTTCGGCAGCTCCATGAACGAGGCATATGAGCTTTGCAGAATGCTTGATTTCACGGTAGGCATGCTGAAAAAGCATGGCAAGGCGCTTCCGGTACTGGCGGAAACGGTGGACTTCCTCATGGAGCTGAACCGCATCAACCATGAGGGACAGAGCGCCATTCACAGCTGCGATGATACCAACGAGGGGAAAGTGGTACGAAGCTCCGGTCAAATGCTGTCCTTCTGGAACCGCATCAATGACGCAAAGGAGCATTACCGTAACCGGACCTATCAGGGCATTGACGGCAAGAAGGTGCAGATGAAGGCTGCGGAACTGGCCTGCATTTTAGGGGGCTTTGCGGATACCGTTCGCAGCGGCATTCACAAGGCAAAAGTCCTCTCTGATGGCATCATTCCCGCCTACTTCGCCTACGACGTGCCGGAGTATCAGGTGACAGAGGAAGGCATTGAACCCCGGAAATTTGTGCCGGTGGAGACGCCCCACTTCCTGGAGGGAACGGTGCGCTACCTGAAACTGCATGACAGCGTGGAAGAGAAACGGCGCATCTATCAGACGGTGAAAGACAGCGACCTCTATGACGCACCGTTAAAAATGTACAAGATCAACGCCTCCCTCAGCAGCGCCTCTTATGAGCTGGGCAGAGCGGTGGCCTTTACCCCCGGCTGGCTGGAGAACGAGTCCATCTGGCTGCACATGGAGTACAAGTATCTTCTGGAGCTGCTGCGCAGCGGACTGTATGAGGAGTTTTTCGGAGACTTCCACCATGCGGCAGTGCCCTTCCTCAACCCGGAGGTTTACGGCAGAAGCGTGTATGAGAACTCGTCTTTCCTTGCCAGCAGCCGATTCCCCAACCCTGCGGTACATGGAAAAGGCTTTGTGGCCAGATTGAGCGGCTCCACCATCGAGTTTATCAGTATGTGGAAACTGATGATGTTTGGCGCCCATGTCCTGCGCATGCAGGGAGACAAACTCTGCTTCACACCAGAGCCTGCTTTGCCGAAATATCTGATTCCGGAAGATGGCGTGGTTTCCGCCACCCTGTTCGGTACGGTGAAGGTAAGCTACCACTTTGCTGAACAAAAAGACTATATTCCCGGGCAATATCAGATTCTTTCCATGCGATTCCTTTATGCGGATGCAGCCGTGGCAGAATGCCCCGGTGGTTGTGCCACAGATGGTATTGGGGAGGATCTTCGCAGCGGAAGGATTCAATCTGCTTCCATAGAGATCTGCTGAAATGGCAACCTTTCCATATGGGATATGAAGAGAAGGAAAAAATTTGTTCGTATCATGACAGGAGGAGAAACAGATGGAAATACTAGTACAAAGAGGGTATCCGCAACACCATTTTGACAAACACTGGCAGATGGGCGTTGGCAGCGATCATGCCGTACAGATGCTGCGCCGCGACTGCTGCGAACAGCTAAAGCAGGTGCATGAGGAACTGGGGTTCCGGTATGTACGTTTCCATGGCATTTTCTGCGATGACATGCTGACTGTCCAAAGCTTCCGGGATGTGTTTGGCGGACCGGGGACCGAGCGGTTTCAGGAGATCTCCTTCCGCCGCTGCGGGCAGGTGTATGACAATGTGCTGGATTGCGGCATGAAACCCTTTGTGGAGCTGTCCTTTATGCCGTCGCTGTTGGCACGAGGAACGGCAGACCCGCAGGTGCTGTATGGGGCAAACACGAATTTGCCGGAATCACTGGAGCGGTGGGGTAGCTTCATCGAAGCCTTCATCCGCTATCTGCTGCACCGCTACGGGAAAAAAGAGGTTGAGCAGTGGTACTTCGAGGTGTGGAACGAGCCCGATTTGCGGCATCCATTTTTCAACGGCACACAGGAGGACTACTTTGCACTCTACGATACTACGGCAAAAACGATCAAAAAAGTCTGTCCCGGTCTTCGGGTAGGCGGCCCTGCTACCAGCGGCAGTCATTGGATTGAAGACTTTGTAACCCATTGCAGGCGGGACAGCATCCCGGTGGACTTCATTTCCAGCCATCAGTATGTGGGCGATCCCTTCATCGGCGTGACCGATGATCATCAGGAGACATCCACTGTCCTGCTGACGCCGGAAGAAAGAGCGGAGCAAGACAAGGCTTTCTTTGCCTCCATTAAGGAGGGAACGCCCCTGCTCAGCATTCTGCGTGGTCTGTTTGGCGACCCCACCGAGGACGACAAGCTGGATCGGGATGTGTTTCAGAAGAACGCAGCCATGGCCAGACAGCAGGCGGATGGGCTGCCTCTGATTTATGACGAATGGAATATGTGCGCTACCTTCAGCGCATACAGCAATGATACACGAAAACAAGCCGCCTACAATGTGCGCACAGCGTTGAATATGGAGGGCAAAACGGACGGAACTGCCCTTTGGTGTTTCTCGGATATTTTTGAGGAGCTGGGTCAGCTTCCTGAGGAATTCCACGGCGGCTTTGGCCTGCTGACTCAGGGCGGCATCCCCAAACCCACCTATTATGCCATGAGAATGCTTGCGGACGCAGGTGAAAAACGCATTGAGCTTCCTATACAGGAGGGAGAGATCGAAGCTGCCGCTTTCGAAAGCGAAGCGGAGAAGCAGGTGCTATTCTTCCGTCAAAACCTAAGACAGGCAAAACTGCCCAAGGAGACGGTCACGGTTCAGGTAGAACTGGAGCATACGCCACAAAAGGTTTACCTCCAGAGGATCGATGAAGATCATTGTAATCCGCTGAAGCTGTGGGAGGATATGGGCTCGCCCACAGACCTGCGCAGAAGCGAGATTGAGGAACTAAAGGAAAAAAGCAAGCTGGTGGAGGAACAAGTGGAGTACCGTTTTGAAAACGGGGTGCTGAGCTATGAGGCACAGCTTGGAGTGAACGACATCTATTTCCTGAGAATAGAAAAGTAAAAGGACGGAGGAGCCATGAAAAGACAGATCAAAAAAGAGATTTTAATTGATACCGGTATTATAAACGATACCGCTAAGATGCATCATGGAGAAAAAAGAGCTGTGATGTCCGTTCTGTAGATTCAGTTCGCCTTTGTCGTTAGAAGTTTATGCCTTCATTTTAGCAGATTATCAGATTTTGCTAAGGGAATTAACCCATACCTTAATTATGGGTGATACCATAACAGAAAACGTCTGTATCATCAGCGGGCAGACCAGACGACAAAAGATTTGCAAATAGAGAAACTTCGGGGTCGTAATATTTTTGAGCTGTCCGGCGGAGAAAAGCAGAAAATCGCGTTTGCGTCTGTCTATGCCATGAACCCGGAAATCTATCTGCTGGACGAACCATCCTCGAACCTTGACATGGCTTCCATCCATGAATTAAAAGAACATCTGCACAAAAAAACTTGTCTTGCAGACGGTAATAGTGATTTCCGTTTCTGTAGCCTGCACGGCTGATGCATTCATCCACATCCACACCAGGTTCTACAATAATATCGATGTCTGTACTCAGTCGCCGCGGCTCGGGATAGAATCCCATTTTCAATTAAATCATTTTGCTTTCATAATCCTGTAATTCATGAAAAATATTATCTACAAACACAATATCCTCAACAATTCGATACAGTATAAAATACCTATGTGAAAGAAAATTTATTCTACGATACCCTAGTTCTTTTAATCGAGGATTATCACACGGCTTCAAACTTCCTGCAACACTTTTAAGGCTCTGAATAGTAGCCTCAAAATCATCCAAAACATTTTTCGCCGCCTGATCACTTTTTTTCACCATAAGCAAATATCTGATGTATTGATTTAGATCTTCTTCTGCATCTGCTGTTACTACTACTTTATATTCCATACTTTTCTCTCATATCAGCAATAACAGCATCTGCAGATCGATAGTTACCCTTTGATGCAGATACTCTTGATTTCTCCAGTTTCTCCAACATCATTTCCTCAGACATGGCAGCATACGGATTATGCTCCACCCGTTTTATCTCAAATGGGAAACCGTTATTTGCAACAGCTTGTGTCAAAAACATCCGAATTGCAGAAGTCGTATCTGTACCAAGATCTTTAAACAACTGGTCTGACTTTCTCTTTAACTCATCATCAACACGTACTTGAATTGTACTTGCCATTCATTATTCCTCCATTTCTTTTTTATTATTTTAATACACATTCATTGCTGTTTCAATTTATTTGTATTGATTTTGCATCCAACTGCAGCCATCCGCCCGTTTTTCAGGCATTTGTGAGAAATGGCCTCTAATGAGCGTGGATTATCACCGGTGCTCTCGCATGATCAGCGCAACGAACGCCTTTGTCGAACCAAAGACCCGAAGAAAATCGGTAAATAATCCGCTCGTTAGAACAATCGTTATTATTTTAGATTCCAGCTAATATGTAGAAGGGGGTTTTAGACGGAAATCGTCTTGTGAGATAGAAGAAGCGGGAACCGATTTTTTCGGTCCCCGCCCTCCAAATTAGCGTTCCTGGGCGGATTCGAACCGCCGGCCTTCCGCTTAGGAGCGCTATCCGCCTTTTAGCTTTTATGAGCTTTCGAAGGCTTAAAACACTTGTATCTATGCATAAGGCCTGCAGGCTCTTTTCTGTTCTCAGCTGCTTCTTTCCGAAAAGCCTATTGTATGCTCCTTTTTGGGAATTGAATGGATACTCCAAAATGTATAGCTGCCGGACATGACATACCGATCTTCACCGCCAAGGCGTACCAAGGCAGGAACCGGCGTCTCCAGCTCATACCGAATGCCGGTATCTTCATAGCGCCAGCTTGCACGGATGGTCCCGTGCCGGGTCTCCAGCTCCGCCTTGAGAAATCCGATCCGGGGATCGGGATGCGGCTCATAAACAAGAGCGGCAAAGCCGGGAGCATTCTCCTCATGCCGGATGCCGGCAGCCTTTTCAAAGATCCAGTCCGCCACTGCGCCGTAGGCGTAGTGGTTGAAGGAGTTCATATCCGTGCTCCAAAAGCTGCCGTCTTCCTTCGCGCCGTCCCAGTGCTCCCAGATCGTGGTGGCGCCTTTCGTGACGGAGTAGAGCCAACCGGGATAGGCCCTGCGCAGCAGCAGATCCCAGGCCAGATCCGCGTGCCCGTAGTCGGAGAGCGTGTGCAGCAGATAGGGCGTGCCTACAAATCCGGTGCGCAGCTGCTTTCCGTCGGCGCAGACCAGATCCGCCAGGGCGTCGGCAGTTTTCTGCGGATCTTCCGCAAGGCCGAAATGAATGGCCAGCACATGCTCCGTCTGGGTGCGATAGTCGGGATAGTCTTTCCGGAAGCGTTCGATAAAGGCCATGTACGAGTCCTGATAGGCATGAACCTCCCTGCCCAGCAGACGTCCTGCCTTGCCCAGCAGCTCGATTGCGTGGAGGCGGAAAGCTGCGGCGATGAAGCCGTCCCGGGTGGAGCCCTTGTAGCTGCCGCTGGGGGCGTCCAGACCGAGCCAGTCGCCGAAATGGAAGTGCTCTTCCCAACCATCACCGGAAATATAATCCACCCACTTTTTCATGCTCTGGTACTGGGCTTCGAGCACGGACAAATCACCGTAGGTCTGGTAGATCGTCCAGGGGCAGATGACCGCTGCGTCGCCCCAGGCCGCGCTGCCGGGAGCCGTGGGCATCACATCTGGGATGACCTGGCCCACTTCGCCACTTTCCCGCTGGTCGGCTGCCAGATCCCGCAGCCACTTACGGAAGAAGCGCTCCACATCGTAGAGATAGGACGCGGTACGGACGAAGACCTGCGCGTCGCCCGTCCAGCCCAGACGCTCATCCCGCTGGGGGCAGTCGGTGGGCACGTCCAGGAAGTTCCCGCGCTGGCCCCAGACGATGTTGGAAAAGAGCTGATTGAGCATCGGATCGCCGGATTCAAGCCACCCGATACGCTTCATGTCCGAGTGGACGACGACGGCGGTGAAGTCTTCCACCTTCACCTCTCCCGGCCACGACAGCAGCTTGATATAGCGAAAGCCGAAGAAGGTCAGGCGCGGGTGCCAGATCTGGTTTCCTTCCCTGCAGCGGAAGAGCACCTCTGCCCTGGCGCTGCGGTAATTGGCATTGTAGAAATTGCCGTTTGCGTCCAGCATTTCCCCATGAGTGAAGCGGACTTCGTCGCCCTCTCGGGCCGTCACGGCGAACTCCACATAGCCTGTGACCTCCTGGCCGAAGTCGATCACCGTCTCTCCGGCCGGGGTATGCAGCACGGCCCTGGCGGCCACGCGCTCCGTCTCCCGGATCTCTTCGCCCTCCTGGGGGATCAGGATCTCCTTCGACCAGTTCAGCAGCCGGGCCGCCTCCCAATCTTTGGGGGCAAAGGCCGCGTCATAGCGCTCGCCGTCGGCTCTCATGGGCGCGGTCGGGGTCTCCTCGGTCGTGG
>OCVV012869594.1_pt1 | contig 16166 bp, 17 predicted proteins | sample 1539721 | NCBI WGS metagenome assembly OCVV01 (sample SAMN02144230, study PRJEB22623) | gut metagenome | biome: sheep rumen | host: Ovis aries | place: New Zealand
ATGAAGGTCCTCTTCAAGGACTTCGGAATCAAGAACCTGACAGATCTTAAGGAAGAGCAGTACGCTGATTTCTACGCAAAAGCGGAGGAGGTCTTCGATGCCTGATGTACACGCGAAGCTGTCGGCTTCCGGAGCCCATCGCTGGATGGCCTGTCCCGGGAGTTACAGCCTGGAGAAGGATATTCCGGACAGATCATCAGAAGCAGCGCAGGAGGGAACTGTTGCCCACAGCCTGGCGGAGGCCATGATCAAGTACAACAGTGGGGCAATCCGCAAGACTGAATTTAACCGGAAGTATAAAGCGATCAAGGAGTCACAGTACTACTGCACAGAGATGGATGACTGCATCCGCTCCTATGCAAATCAGGTGTGGGAAATCTTCAACGCGATTAAAAAGGATACATCTGATGCAATTCTGGAGTCTGAGCAGAGACTCGACTTCTCTGAGTACGTGCCTGGAGGCTTTGGCACAGGCGATGTGGTCATCATTGCAGACGGGGTGTTGCAGATCATTGACCTTAAATACGGAAAAGGAGTCCGGATTGATGCTGTAGACAACCCTCAGCTCAGGCTCTACGGCATCGGAGCTGTGACCGAGTGGGGCATGCTCTATGACATCAAAGCCGTCCGGATGACGATTATTCAGCCGAGACTTGATCACATCTCAACTGAGGAGCTCTCAATCGGAGAGCTTAAGCAGTGGGCGGAGGAAAAAGTCAAGCCCGCTGCTGAAGAGGCGCTTTCCTGCAAGGGAGAATTCCATCCTGGCGAAGTGCAGTGCCGCTTCTGTAAGGCACAGGCGACCTGCAGAGCAAGAGCGGAAGAAAATCTGAAACTCGCGCGGTATGAATTTAAGGATCCGCCGCAGCTGACGGATGACGAGATTGCAGATGTATTAAGCAAGGTAGATGAGCTTGTCCGCTGGGCAAGCGATGTCAAAGATTATGCGCTTAAATCCGCCGTGGATGATGGGATCTACTATCCTGGCTGGAAACTGGTGGAGGGCCGGTCAAACAGAATCTATACCGATGAGGATAAGATCAGGGACGTCCTGATAGCAAAGGGCTACCCGGAAGAAGAGATCTATAAAAAGAAGCTCCTCGGCGTAACCGCAATGCAGAAGCTCCTTGGAAAGAAAAAGTTTGAGGAGCTGATCGGAAATTACATCGATAAACCAGAGGGGAAGCCGGTGCTGGTCCCGGAAAGCGACAAGCGCCCGGCTCTTAATAAGACTAAAGAAGCAGCAGAAGATTTTAAGGAGGATTAATTATGGCAGACGCAACAACAAAAGTAGTAACTGGACTTGTAAGACTCAGCTATGTACAGATTTTCAGCAAGAGAAGCTTCACCGAAGGAACAGATGCGAAGTACAGCCTCTGCGTACTGGTGCCAAAAAAAGACACAAAGACGCTGAAAAAAATTCAGGCGGCGATGAAATCCGCTGCGGAGGAAGGAATCAGCACAAAGTTCAACGGCAAAAAGCCTTCGAACCTGCACATGCCTCTGCGTGACGGTGATGAGGAAAGAGCAGACGAAGCGCCAGAGTATAAGGGGATGTACTTCTTCAACTGCAAGAGCGACAGAAAGCCGGGAATCGTGGACAAGGACTGCAACGAAATTCTGGATCCTGATGAGGTGTACTCCGGATGCTGGGGAAGAGTCAGCGTAAACTTCTACCCGTACTCCGTCAATGGAAACAAGGGTGTCGCGGTCGGGCTGAACAACGTCCAGAAGCTGAAAGATGATCAGCGCCTTGGCGGTGCAGCCGCTTCCGCAGAGGATGACTTCAATGACGATTTTGAGTTCTCGGAAGACGATGATTTCAGCATTGACTCACCATTTTAAGGAGTAGGATATGACGACTTTAGGAATCGATATCGAGACCTTCAGCGCGGCAAAACTCGCAGACGTCGGAGTCTATAAGTATGCAGAGGATCCGTCATTTACGATCCTCCTGATCGGTTACAGCATTGATGGCGGAGAGGTCTCCGTCATCGATCTAACCGAGCCCGATGCGGATACCTCAGAATTTGAAAAGATGCTCTATGATCCAGGAGTCCTGAAGACGGCGTATAACGCCAACTTTGAACGGACCTGTCTTGCTCAATACTTCGGGCGCTACTGCCCGCCGGAAGAGTGGGACGACACTATGATCAGGGCGCTGTATCTTGGCTTCCCGCGGTCTCTTGACGCTGTAGGATCCGACATCGGCCTGCCGGAGGATGAGCAGAAGCTTAAAACAGGAAAAGCTCTGATCCGGTATTTCTGTCAGCCATGCCGGAGAACAAAATCAAATGGCATGAGATCACGGAACACCAGAGAGACTGACCCTGAAAAATGGGCAGAGTTCATCGAGTACAACAGGAGAGATGTAGTTACAGAACAGGCGATCAGAAAGAAACTCAGTTACTGCAGAATCCCGGACGATGAAAAAAAGCTCTGGGCACTTGACCAGAGGATCAATGACCGGGGAGTCCGGCTGGATCTTCCGATGGCTTCAACCATCGTAAAGAAAGACACCGAGTACCAGAGGCATGTGCTGCAGGAGGCAAAGGACCTGACAGGGCTGCAGAATCCGAAATCTGTTCCCCAGCTTAAAGGATGGCTAAAAGCAAAAGGCTTTCCCGTAGAGTCCTTAGACAAGGCGCACATCGAAGAGTATCTGAAGACCTGCAGAGATCCTGACATCCGGGAAGCGCTAAAGCTGAAGCAGAAGATGTCTAAGACGTCGGTGATGAAATACCAGAAAATGATCGACATGGCCTGCTCTGATGAGCGGGCGCGAGGATGCTTCCAGTTTTACGGGGCTTCCCGCTCGGGACGCTGGGCAGGAAAGGGGCTGCAGCTGCAGAACCTTCCGCAGAATCATATCCCTGATCTGAACGTCGCCCGCCAGCTTGCCAAGGAAGGCGACACGGAGATGATCGATATGCTCTACGGATCCGTACCGGACACGATGAGTCAGCTGGTGCGCACGGCCTTTATCCCGTCAGAAGGAAGAACCTTCGTTGTTTCCGACTTCTCCGCAATTGAAGCCCGTGTGCTTGCATGGCTCGCAGGAGAGGACTGGGTGCTGGATGTTTTCCGCAAAGGCGGAGACATCTACTGCGCGACGGCCAGTCAGATGTTTGGAGTGCCCGTGGTAAAGCACGGAGTCAACGGCGAGTTACGGCAGAAAGGGAAGGTTACTACGCTGGCATGTGGCTATCAGGGAGGAGTCGGTGCGCTGATCAACATGGGTGCCCTTAAGATGGGGCTCTCTGAGGATGAGCTCCCATCCATACTGGACCGCTGGAGAAAGTCCCGCCCGAAAACACTGAAGCTCTGGAAAGATGTTGAGACCGCCGCGCTGAAGAGTGTGAGAACCGGAAGAAGTCAAGTGCTCCCCCTGGCGCATGGCAGGTCCGCACTTCGCTTTGACTGCAAGACTGTGGATGATGTTATCAGCTTCCTTTCCATCAAACTGCCAAGCGGACGCAGACTCTTCTATATAGACCCACGGCCAGGTGACAAGGCTGGAAACCTGATCTACAAAGGTCAGAATCAGAAAACACGCAAATGGCAGGACTTAGAAACTTACGGCGGAAAGCTTGTAGAGAACATCACGCAGGCTTTTGCCCGGGACTGTCTGGGGCTCACCATGCTGCGGGTAACGGAGGCAGGATATGACATTGTCATGCATATCCATGATGAGATGATCATTGACTGCCCGAAAGAAGACAAAGGCGCTCTGGAAAGGGTCAATACCATCATGGCGCAGCCAATTCCCTGGGCACCGGGACTGCCGCTTAAAGGAGACGGCTATGTCACAGATTATTACAAAAAAGACTAAAGGAAAGGAGGGAAGAGCTTGAATGAGAACGTCGTTAACTTAGATGATCACAGGATCCGGTTAAAGCATGACCGGAAGATCAGCATCGCAGTGGGACAGAGCTGTAATTCCAAGGTCTGGAAGAACAAGGGAGTCTACTGGAGCGAACTGGTCAAGAAGCTCGAATCTCCTACAGTAACGCCGGAGAGCATGGCGGAGTACAGTGCCTTTAATAAGGCCCAGAAGGACAACGCCAAGGATATCGGAGGCTTTGTCGGAGGGTCACTCAAAGGCGGAAGACGCAAGATCGAAAGAGTCGGAGTGCGCAGCATTCTGACCTTGGATGCGGACTACCCGTCTGAGTCCTTCCTGGACGATATCCGGATGACCAGTGACTTTGCCTGGTGCATCTACAGCACCCACAGCCATCGCCCGGATCATCAAAGATACCGCCTGCTGATCCCGCTTAACCGAGACATCACCCCGGACGAATACGGAGCAATCAGCCGCAAGGTAGCAGAGCAGATCGGTATCGAGGAATTTGATGATACGACCTATGAGACCAATCGTCTTATGTACTGGCCATCGCATCCGGCAGACGCGCCCTATGCGTTTGAATACACAGACGCTCCGTTTCTTAATGCGGACAGTGTACTTGCTCTCTACGAAGACTGGAAGGACGAATCCTTTTGGCCGGAGTCAGAGAGGACAGCGAAAAAGCGGTCGCACAAAATCGGAGAAAAACAGAGTGATCCGCTCCTTAAAAAGGGAATCGTCGGAGCTTTCTGCCGGGCGTATTACCCAATCCAGGAAGCAATTGAAACCCATCTCCCCGAGGTGTATGCGCCAACTGGAAAGGATGATCGCTGGACATATATCCCGGGATCAACTACCGCGGGACTGGTTATCTACGATGACAAGTTTGCCTACTCCAATCACGGGACAGACCCTGCGAGCGGGCAGGACTGCAACGCCTTTGATCTGGTGAGGATCCATCTCTTTGGAGACAAGGATAAAAACAAAGTCATCCTGGACGACACGGATCCGAGGGAACTTCCGAGTTTTAAAGCGATGACAGAATTCTGCTATAACGATGACCGATGCAAGATGCAGAGGATCAAAGATCGGCAGGAAGAAGTCAATGAAGACTTCAGCGAAGAGCTGAATGAGAAAGGTGAAGAGGACTGCTCCTGGAAGACTAAACTCTCACAGGGCAAGGCGGGAGTTCAGCCGACGCTGAACAATGCCAAGATCATCATGAGCAATGACCCGATCTTCCGATCGATCCGATACAACGCCTTTAGGGGGCAGATCGAGATCACCGGAGAGGTGCCCTGGGAGCATGAGCAGTATTGGAGAGATGCAGACGACGCACATCTTGAGGTCTACATGGCGAAGAATTACGCAGAGTTTGCACACACGAAAGTCAGCACGGCCCTGACAGACTGCACAGACAGCCAGAAATTCCATCCGGTCAAAGAGTACCTGAAGCACCTGCCAAAGTGGGATGGAGTGCCGAGAGTTGAGACGCTCCTGATCAAGTATTTAGGGGCTGAGGACAGCAGCTACACGCGGGCGATCACGAGGAAGACGCTCTGCGCCGCAGTGCGAAGGATATATCACCCGGGAGTCAAGTTTGATTATACGCTTGTACTGGTAGGCCCGCAGGGCATCGGAAAGAGCACCATAGCCGCAAAACTCGGCGGCGAGTGGTTCACAGACAACCTGAGCTTGGCGGATACCAGGGATAAAACAGCAGCAGAAAAGCTGCAGGGCGAATGGATTATCGAAATACCAGAGCTTTCCGGCATGCGGAAAATGGACGTGGAAACGCTGAAGTCATTCCTAAGCCGCACGGATGACAAGTACCGCGCAAGTTATGGAAAGCGGGTGGAGAGCCATCCAAGGCAGTGCATCTTCATTGGCACCACGAATGCCGAGGATGGATTCCTCCGGGATATCACCGGAGGAAGAAGATTCTGGCCGGTGAGGGTTTACGGAAATCCGGAGTACCCGCCGTACAAGATCACGCAGGAAGAGATCGATCAGATCTGGGCAGAGGTTCGGATCCTCGAAAAGGACGAGGAGCTGATCCTGACCGGAGATGACGCAGAAACGGCAGTACAGATGCAGAAAGACTCCGTTGAGTTTGACCCGAGAGAAGGAAGAATCCGTGCGTACTTAGATATGGATCTTCCAGCAGACTGGGACACCTATGATCTGGACCGAAGACTCGAGTACATCAGCGACCACCTGGATGATGACATCCTGGATGCGTTTGAAAAAGAGGAGGGAAAGAGCGTCGAGGACGACTTCCAGATTGATAATCCGGTGCTGCCGGATACAAAGCCAAGGCAGTATATCTGCTTGCAAGAAATATGGACGGAGGCACTCGGGCAGCCGATGAGCCGTATGACCAGAACAGACAGCTATGCACTTACGTCAATAATTTCCAAACTGCCGGGATGGAAAAAGACCGGAAAAGGGAAGAAATTCCCGATATACGGATACCAGAAATACTGGGAAAAGTAAAAACCAGAAAAACCAGAGCCAAAATAGCTAGTTTTTAATCTGGTTTTCTAAAAACCAGAAAACCAGAAAAACCAGAGCGAATCAATTCTGGTTTTCGCGGAAAGCGTTGCAATTAGTGCATTTCAGCGGTCTGAAAACCAGAAAACCAAAATTACCTATAAATATATAAAAAACACTATATATACGCGTATACACATAACCATCACATAAAACGCCTTATGTGAAGAAAATCAACACATAACTGAAAAGTGTATATAGTTTTGGACAAACTCTGGTTTTCGGGTTTGCATATAAATCAAGGACTGAGAAAGGAGTGTTAAGAGTTGAGAGAGGAAAGTTACGTCGAGCAGTGGCTCGGAAATAAAGTCAGACAACTCGGATGCCTGTATTATAAGTTTGTTTCACCGGGAAATGCAGGAGTGCCGGATCGTCTTCTGGTCCTTCCGGACGGCCGGGTGTGGTTTGTCGAGCTGAAAGATGCGGCGGGAAGACTTTCGCCTCAGCAGCAGAGGCAGCATGAACGTCTGGGCAAGTGCAAGGCAAAGACCTTCGTGGTCTACGGGATGGATGGGGCGAGATTCTTCATCGATCGACAGCTCCGTCCGGAAATTAACGGAAGGGGTCAGTGATGGAGTTTAAGCCCTACCCTTATCAGCAGTACGCGATAGATACTATCCTGAATAAGCCTTGCTGCGGCCTGCTGCTTGGCATGGGCCTTGGAAAAACGGTCTGCACACTTACAGCCATAAAGAAGCTGATGTATGAGACCTTTGAGATCAGCAGAGTCCTGGTTGTGGCGCCACTTCGTGTGGCCCTGGATACCTGGACCCGAGAAAAAGATAAATGGGACCATTTAAAGGACCTGAGGGTTCAGCGGATCCTTGGTCCTGCGAAAGAGCGGAAGGCAGCGCTGACGAAGGATGCGGATATCTACGTGATCAATCGGGAGAACGTTGACTGGCTTGTGCATTATCTGAGCGATAGGAAAAAAGGCTGGCCCTTTGACATGCTGGTGATCGATGAGCTCTCCAGTTTCAAGAACCCAAGAGCAAAACGCTTCCGGGCGCTTCGAGCGGTCCGGCCTCTGATCAGAAGAGTTGTCGGCCTGACCGGAACACCTGCGCCTAACGGTTATATGGATCTGTGGCCTGAAGTTTACCTGCTGGATCGGGGAGAGAGACTCGGGAAGACGATCACTTCCTACCGGAGTAAGTACTTCCGTCCGGGAAGACATAACGGCTATGTCGTGTATGACTGGACTCTTCTTCCCGGCGCTGCGGAAGAGATCCAGAAAAAGCTGTCCGATATCTGCGTTAGCATGAAGACCAGCGACTATCTGGATCTTCCGGATAAGCGAGTGATTGATCTTCCGATTACGCTTCCGGAGGATGCGATGAAAAGCTATAAGCAGATGGAAAAAGAAAAGATCCTGGAGCTTGACGGCTCCGAGATCTCGGCCTTCCAGGCGGCCACTGTCACGGGCAAGCTTCTGCAGCTGTCCAACGGCGCTGTCTATGATGATGGAGGAGGAGTTAAGCATCTACATGATGCAAAGATCGAGGCGCTGTCTGAAATTCTGGAAGCCGCACAGGGGGATCCGGTGCTGGTGTTCGTCAGCTACCGACATGACATGGCGAGGCTGAAGGAAAAGTTTAAAAGCTATGGCCCACGGACGATCAACAGCCAGAAAGATATCCAAGATTGGAACGAGGGAAGGATCAAGCTTTTGATCGCACATCCGGCATCAATCGGTCACGGCCTGAATCTTCAGGACGGCGGGCATATCATTGTGTGGTTCGGGCTTACCTGGAGCCTGGAGCTTTATCAGCAGGCTAACGCGAGACTGTACCGTCAGGGGCAGGAAATGCCTGTCCTGATATACCGGCTGATTGCAAAAGGCACCGTGGATGAGGCAGTCGTACAGGCTTTGGAGGGGAAAAATGTAAAGCAAAATGCACTGATCAATTACTTAAAAGCAAAGAGGACATCCTGACCGACATTTTTAGGAGAGACCGTCTTTTTAGAGAGAATGAAAGGAGAAAATGATGAAAATCGAGATCGAGCTCAACGAGGAAGAACTCAAAAAAGAAATTTATAAGGAGATGGCGAAATGCTATATTCGAGAATTTTCTCCGGAAAGGAGAAAAGTAGACCGCATTGTTGCAGAACAGATTCGGAAAATTATTTATGCAGATAAGGATCGAATCGTTGATATGATTGTTGCGCGCGCGAGTCGCGAATGTGCAAACAAAGCGGTGAAAAAGATCTTGGATGCTGCACTGAAATAGCTTTTGAAAGGAGAAAATGTTGGAAATAAGAAAACACAGTGAATACAATCTGGTGCCACCAACACCGCCCTGCGGAAATTGCAGAAGAGAGCGGGTATATTGGCACTGCTACCGTGATTGTAGCAAGTGGCTTGATTATGCAGATGACTATAAGAAGTTCGTACGGCGCAGAGATGCGTTGAAGAGGGAAGAACGTGCTGGGGTGACGATAAATGACTAACTACGAAGTGCTTAAACAGCCCGGAATGCTTGCAGCATTTTTTAATAGTAAGTTTAACGGGTTCCCGTGTGGATGGTGCGGCATGAGATCTTTTGAAGAGTGTAATTGCGTTGACAGATCAACGGGATGCGGGTTTGACTGGGAAGAGAAATTCAAGACGGCTAACCGATATTCGCTGAATCGCATGGCGAAAGAAATTGACCGTGCAATCAGCGGGGCCTGCGATATTTGCCCGGTAATGGATACATGTCTTGAAGATGGGGGACGTTGCGTTGATACAATTACGGAATGGCTGGTACAGGATAACTTTATGTATGACCTTTGTATGAGTAAAAAACGGGAGGTGAACATGGCGAGACTGATTGATAGACAGGCGGCGATAGATGCGCTTATAGAACGAGACCCTAATTGTGGAATTGACAGCGCAGAGGTTATTAAAGAGTTGCCCTCCGCACAGCCAGAACCGTGCGAGGATGCGGTGAGTAGACAAAGACTTTTGAGTGATTTGAAAGAACTTGTAGCCGCATGGAAGAAATATCCTGTGATGGCAGAACAGATAAAAGGCGTTGAAGCGGCAATCGGATATGTGGAAGCAATTCCATCCGCACAGCCCCAGAGGATGCGGGGAAGGTGGGAACCGAAGATTGATAGATGGGGAGATACCTTAACCCTTACGGAAGGATATAACTGCTCAGAATGCCATGCGTGGGTAGACGGTGAATACTCTTACTGCCCGTGGTGCGGCGCAGACATGAGGGAAGGTGAGCAGGATGAGTATTAGAAAAGAACAGTGCAACAAGGTATGTAGAATACTGGATGATGTTCTGGCAAACAGGACGACAGAAAGGGATTCGCTCATTATTGCTGTAAGAAAAGCGTTTGAATCGCTTGAACAGTTAGGAAATTCCGAACGGTTGCCATCCGCACAGCCTGAGAGGAAGAAGGGGAAGTGGGTGCAAACCATCAAGCATCACAAGGACGATGAGCAGGAATACGATTATATCGAGGAAAACTGCTCTGCCTGTGGGTGCAGGCGAAAAATAGGATGGAGAGGGACAAACTTCTGCCCGATGTGCGGAGCGGATATGAGAGGTGAACAGGATGAGTGACTTGATTGGCAGACAGGCGGCGATTGATGCAATTCACGAAGATATTTTATTAAAGCCTCATAATGATTCGTGGTTTCGGGAAAATCATGAATTTGTAACGGTCGGTTATGTTGAGAGAACACTTTTGGCAGTACCGTCCGCACAGCCAGAGCCAAGGTGGATTCCATGCAGTGAGAGGTTGCCGGAAGCGAGACGCAGTGTAATTTTATCGACAAAAAACTGGACAGGAGAAGGGTGCTATTGGGAGACTACAGCGCATCATGTGGTTTGGAAAGGGTACAGATGGAACGCCACATATTGGGATGATGAGGTTATTGCATGGATGCCATTACCAGAGCCATACAAGGAAGGAGCAGACGAATGAACAAAAACACAGAAATGACAATGACAGGGATGTGGTTTGTTTTCACGTTTGCAAGCGATTCGAGTCGATTTAATTCGATTAGAAAGGAGTAATAATGACGAACTTCGAACGGATTACACAGAGCGAAGCAACGCTTGCAGACTGGTTGTATTATGGTATGAATTGTAATTGGTGTCCAGTTTGTGAGGAGTGCGTTCAGGATGATGGCCCTATTCGTGACCGCTGTTTCAGGTTAATTTGTGAATGACTGAAACGTGAAGCGTAAGCGAAAAAGTTAAGCGAAAGCGAAAAAGTGAAGCGAAAGCGAAAAAAGTTAAGCGTAAACGAACAGGAGAACGACATGGAGTTACTGAGCATGAAAGAACGACTGATGATGATCGAAGCAGTATGCGCTGACCTGAAGCCGGAAGAGAGGGCGGCCTATCTGAAAGGGCTGATCCTGGAAGGCTGGTACCGGGAAGCCCTGCAGGATAGCCCGGCGCTGCAGCCGGTTGACAGGGCTGCGACCTCTTCAAGGGTCACCCAAAGCGTTACCCATTCAGCCGTCGAAACGCCGGGTCAGGTGACCGGCAAGGGAGAAGAAATGCCAGATGTGGAAAAAAATAACAGCAAAGCGCCTAAAGCAGCGAAACAGAAATCGCATGCCGGCAGAAAGGTAACCTGGGACACGGGAAAAGCCAGTGCACTCTGGAAGGCAGGATGGTCGGAGGAGAAGATCATAGAGGAACTCAGGCTGGACGGGTCGAAGCAGCTTAGTAAAGAGCTGTTCTACAACTACCGGAGAAGACATCCGGAGGCGTTCCCAGCGCGAAACCAGGAAGGTGATACGAAATGAAATATCCGCCATGCGGCGACTGTAACTGGTGGCTGGGGAAACGGATAGATCCTAACTGCCACGATACATGTGAGCGGTATCTCCGGTGGCGAGAGGAGCGCCGAGCCGGGCAGCGACATAGGAACGAATATGATGAGTATGTTGCAGATGTGATGAGACGACACAAGAAAGGACAGCTATGAAAGTAGATGAGACAGAAAGCAAGGAAGACATGAGGGATAATGTGAAGCATCCGGCGCATTATGATTTGCCGGGGCTCCCGGTAGAGTCGATCGATGTAGTCCAGGCCGTGCTGGGTCCGGAGGGCTTCCGGAAATTCTGCCGGGGGAATGCCCTGAAGTATCTGATCCGGGCAGACAAAAAAGGCGGAGCCGAGGATCTCCAGAAGGCGATGGTCTACATCAACTGGGAGATCGAGACAGACGGAGAAAAATCGAAAGATGTTGTGAACGAACCGAAGCCTACATGGGAGGATGTTGAAAAAGCCAGTGCACTCTGGAATGCATGGTTGATCGTTGATGCGATCCTGGACGAACTCCGATTGGACGGCAAGGCTCCGACGAAGGTGCAGTTCTTGGCATATATGGTGCAGCACCCGGAGAAATTCAAGGAACGGGGGTAGGAGGTAACCAATGCACAAGATTGCGCCGTGCAAGGGATGCACATGGTGGCTGGGTAAGCGGATCAGTCCCAACTGTCACGACACATGCCAAAGATTTTTGGGTTGGCGGATGACTGTTCGGAAGGATCGCAGGCACCGGGAAGAGATTGACGAATACATTTCCGACGAGATCCGGAAAAAGATCCGACACCGGAATTTGAGAGGAGGGGCGAAGTGAATGAGGAAGAACTCAGGAAGATCCCAGGAATATGGAGGGACATCCTGCGAAAGATTGAGCGCTTGTCTTACCTGGAGGCCAAGGCGGAAACCATCCCGGCGGTTGTCCCGAAGGAACGTGTGTCGTGTTCCCCGGTCGCCCGGGGAAACCTTGCCGCCGACCTTGCGATTGACCTAAGTCGGGAAATTGCAAAGGAGCAGGAGACGCTTAGAGAGCTACAGAGTAGGGCAGAGGAGATATTCAAGGGGTCGTCCTCCTTGGACTTTGATGAGCAGCAGCTACTGAAGCTGCGGTACCTGTACTGCATGAACTGGGAGGAGGTATCTGGGTATATGTACATGACTAACAGAGGCGTTAGAAAAATGCATTCGAGAGCACTTCGGAAAATTTTCCACGCACACGAAAAGTGTTCCTCATAGTTCCCCCTGTTTCTGTGTTACTATGTATACTGGAAAATGCGAGAGACGGTGAGGGAAGTCTTTCGCACGATCTCCTCCTTCCAAACAGATGCAGTATAGCGGGAGACTGACGCAACGTAATGCGTTAGCCTCCCGTTGTCGTTGATGGTTAGACACTTAGGGGCTCCGTTACCTGGAGCCCTTTTGTTATACCCCGGCCGCCCCGATCAACGATACAGGGTACGTGGGTGATTAAAGGCGTACATGCGAGCGGCCGGAAATAATTAGATAAGCAGGGGTGAGGTAATGGCGAATGAGAAAAACTTAATACCCTTCACATCTGACCAGAGCCGAGAAAAAGCCGTGAAGAACGGCAGGAAGGGCGGAATAGCTTCAGGGAAAGCAAGAAGACGTGCAAAGTCGATCCAGGAGATGACGAGGCTTGTGCTGCAGCAACCGCTTAGCAGTGAGGGGAAACTGAGGGTCAAGAACGGAGATCTGGATCTATCGGGCATCGACGAAGATGATGTCGTTGGGCTGCTGAGCGTGGTTGTAGGATTGTTTTCTGCCGCTTCTGAAGGCAGCAGTCAGGCGGCGGAGACACTCCGAAAATGGTATGACGGTAACCGGGTGCGGAAGAAGGAGCGCCTTGAACAGGAAAAGATGGAAGCAGAAATTGGTGCATTGAAAGCAAAAATAAGAGCCCTTGAGGGCACAGAGGATGACACCTCAGATGACGGCTTCATGGAGGCTCTTAGAGGCTCCACAGAGGATGACTGGAAGGATGATGACGATGACCCTCCGGCATAATTCGACTTTTCGGTTTCGGTCCTTTTCCCGGCGGCAGCGTATGGTCTTGAACTGGTGGATGGCCGATCGGTACAAGGAGCAGAACGGGATCATAGCGGACGGAGCAATCAGATCGGGGAAGACGGTATGCATGTCGTTATCCTTCGTCATGTGGGCGATGGAGCAATTCGACAATGCAAATTTTGCCTTGTGCGGAAAGACGATCGGATCGCTTCGGCGGAACGTGCTAATGACCCTAAAGCTCATGCTCCGGGGAAGGGGGTATCTTGTTGAGGATCACAGGGCTGACAATCTGCTTACAATAAAACGCAGTGGCAAGCAGAATTATTTCTACCTCTTCGGCGGAAAGGATGAACGGTCGCAGGATCTGATCCAGGGCATAACATTGGCGGGGGCTTTCTTTGACGAGGTCGCTCTGATGCCGGAGTCTTTTGTCAACCAGGCTACAGCGAGGTGTTCCGTTGAAGGGTCGAAGTGGTGGTTCAACTGCAACCCCTCGGGGCCGCTTCATTTTTTTAAGCAGAACTGGATCGATCAGCGGAGACAGAAGCACCTGATCTACCTGCATTTCACGATGGATGACAATTTGTCGTTGTCGGAAGAGATTAAGAATCGGTACCGGGGTATGTATTCCGGCGTCTTCTACAAGCGTTACATTCTCGGCATGTGGGCGCTGGCCGAGGGCCTTATCTATCCGATGTATCAGGAGGCTCTTGCTGCCCCGCCTGATGGCCCGATGGATGACTATGTGTTATCTATCGACTACGGCACACAGAACGCCTTCGCGGCTATCCTGTGGGGCAAGCGCGGCCCTGTGTGGTATGCGCTGCGGGAGTATTATTGGTCGGGCCGTGAAATCGGTGTGCAAAAGACTGATGATGAATACGGCAGTGCTCTCGATGCCTTTGTTGCGGATGTGTGGGACGGACGAAAGAACCAGGTGCCGCCGCGGAAAATAGAAACGATAATCGACCCGTCCGCGGCTTCCTTCATTGCGTTGCTGCGGAAGCGGGAATGGTGCCGGGTCCGGAAAGCGAAAAATGATGTGCTGGACGGAATTCGGAACACTGCTGCTGCTATGAAAGAAGGCCTGATTAAAATCAATCCGAACATGGAGCACACTGTGAAAGAAATAGAGGGCTATGCCTGGGATGAAAAAAAGGGTGACGATAGACCGATAAAAGAAAACGATCACGCGTGCGATGCTATCCGATACTTTGTAGAAACGAAACACCTCATGAAACGGAGAAACAATGCGAACTTATCAGGATTTAATCGAAATTGAAGAAAAGGGTGAAAATCTGCTTGATTTTGTCCATTTGACGATTTGGCAGCACCGGGGCTCTAATATTTTCCGGACCGCGCAAACGGCGGCAGAGGATGAATCAGCAGACGCAGAGAGAGCAGAGCGTGAATCTCTGGCTGCCGACAGACACAAATTGGATATAGTAATCTGGATCCTTGCGATTGTGATCGCCTGGATCTTTTTAATTGGCTGACGACATGCTGAATCGAGACTTTGTAAATAACTATCTGGGGATTACTGAGAGTTACAAGATGCCCGCGCGCATGATGGAGATTTTGTTCAATCCATCGGAGAGAGAGAAGCTGTTCGATGCGTTCAGCGCAGAAAATCCGGATAAATCCACAGATTGGTGGACGGATTATTTTCAAGATGAGCAGGGCGACCGGAATGCATTGAAACAGGATTTCACGCCGCACTCAATTTGCAAGATTGTTGCGGAGATGACGCCGCCGGCGGACAGTTTTGCCGATGTTTGCGCCGGTACTGGTGGACTTACAATCGCACTGCATGACAGGTTCCCAGATGCGTATTTCCATTGTGAGGAGATCAGCGAGAGAACAATTCCGGTATTGCTTTTCAACCTTGCGGTTAGAAACATGCGCGCTGAAGTGATATGCGGTGATAGCCTTGAGCAGACGCGGAAGCACGTTTACAAAATTACGCCGGGCGACCGGTACAGCGACATTGAAGAAGTTGATGATGTTACACCGCAGAGGTTCGGCGAGGTTGTCAGCAATCCGCCGTATTCTATTAAATGGAATCCGGATGCTCACAAAATGGATGAAAGGTTTAACGGTTATGAGCTTGCGCCGAAAGCGAAAGCAGATTACGCGTTTATCCTGCACGGGATGAGTTTGACAGCCGACCGTGCGACCTTCATTCTGCCGCATGGGGTTTTGTTCAGGGGGCAAAGAGAAGGTAAAATCCGCGCGAAACTGTGCGAAGATCATCGAATCCGCACTGTTCTGGGGCTGCCGGACAACATGTTTTTGAATACAGGAATCCCAGTTTGCATAATGCAGATTGCGCCAGAAATCAACGAATTGTTGATAATTGACGCTGATGATGTATGCACAAAAGAAGGAAAATTAAATGTCATGCGTCCGGAGCACATTGAAAAAGTTCTGGATGCAGTCAGGGCGCGGAAAAATATTGATAAACTCTCCCAGATTGTGGAATGGTCAGAAGTTGAACGCAACGAATACAATTTGAACATTCCGCGGTATGTGGATAAATTCGACCCGGAGCCGCTTCCGGATATTGTGGACGTGGTTAAAGAGTTGAAATCGTTGAATAAAGAAATCGAAGAATCGGAGAGGGAATTTTATTCGATGCTAGATCAGCTGATCGGAACAACTGAAGATACGCAGAAACAGTTGGACGCGGTGCGGACGATCATGAAGGGTGGGCAGTATGAATTTAAACTACCATAAAATGACGAATATATACGATATCGCAGAAGTGGAACGCGCTGTGAATGGAAAGATTTATCCATCTGGATGTACGTTGATGCCACTCAGCGCAGCGCAATCCAGCCCGCTTATTTACCACGGCGCGCGCGGGCCGGTTGAGACGCGATATGCAGTTATCCAACCGCACGAAGATGTCAATCCAGAATATTTGTTTACGATCATAGAGCGCGCCTATCCGAGGT
>OCVV012869961.1_pt1 | contig 16166 bp, 12 predicted proteins | sample 1539721 | NCBI WGS metagenome assembly OCVV01 (sample SAMN02144230, study PRJEB22623) | gut metagenome | biome: sheep rumen | host: Ovis aries | place: New Zealand
TATCGGTTCCCAACTCGGCGGAGTAGAGCCGTTTCCCCCTAAATCAAGGTCTGAAGCCAGAAGAATGGTCTTCCCTGCAAAATCATCCGTGCGGCTTGCTGCGGCTATCCATGCTAACTCTTCAGCAGTCCGGATGGTGTAGATTTCTCCGTTGAAATCGGGCATTTGTGTACCGCCGCTCCAGGGTGTCAAACTCTGCGCAGAGGTATGGGTTGCCCCTAATACCATGCTTATCAGCACAGTATTTATCCACATAAATACGCGTGTCATAAAATTTTGCTTACTCGATCCGTTTTCCGGTTATATCATAGATGCCTTGCGGTGTAATAAAGAGAAGTCGTCCTTCAATAATGGCTTTTTGCTCGGGGACCTCCGAGCCGGTTTCCCCGATGCCGGTAATGACACTTTGTCCATCCGGATCCCCCGGGATGATCGGCGGTGTCGGGATAAGTTCGTTACCGTCGTATTGCAACTCTCCGCTATAGCCCAAGGTGGCGAAATCTCCCACATAGACGTGCAGCGGGGTGTTGTTCTCATCCAAAACAGACAATACATATGTGTATCGCGACGCCTCATCCAGACCTGTGACCTTGAAGGAAAGGGTGTAGGGCTGACTACTGTCAGCATTACTCATTGCTGCATTCCGCCTTCCTGGGGCAGAGAAAGAGATACCTAACAACTGTCCGCGGTTGCCGAGCGTCAGTTTGCAGAACACCGCGCCGTCCTTATAGATATCTATCTGATAACTATGCGCCGCGCTGTCTGTCGGCCAAGTGAAGTCCGCAGTCGTCTGTCCCGGATCTACGGTCACAGAGCGTTGTATAATTTCTTCGCCGTCCAAAGCCACGATGCGGAATCGGGACCAGTATTGCGCAGACCTGTATGCCGCTACACTACCGGACAGCACATGTACCGTAGCGGTATCCGGCACGCCGTCAAACGTAGCATCATAGATGAGCGGCGGCTGGGAGGCATAGCAGGTGATGTCCGTCACCAGCGAATCCGCCATGAAGCAATCTTGACCAAGGATTGCTACGTTCTTGCCGATGACGATACTCTCCAGGTCACTCCAATTAGCGAAAGTACCCATTCCCGTTGCTACCAACTTATCGTTCAGAACCAGGTGTTTCGGGCTGGTGGATAAAAATAATTGATTGAAAACGCCATCACCTAACACATTGAGCGAAGATGGAAAAACCACCGTATCCAACGGACAATTTCCGAATGCATCATTGCCGATATTGGTCACCGAATTAGGTATTTTGATGGATCGTAACGACGAGCAGCCGTTAAACGCTTTCTGGGGAATAATCGTCAGTCCGGCCGGCAGTCTGACGGAGTCTAAGGCTTCGCAAAGGTTGCATAACTGCTCCGGAATCTCCTGCAGACCGGCCGGTAAAACCAGCTGTTTCAGCTTCTTGCAACCCGCAAAAGCACTTGCACCGATACTCGTCACTCCTTCGGGGATATGGATTTTCTGCAACCGGGAGCAATTCGTAAAAGCACTTGCGCCGATGGCTTTGACCGTCTCCGGCAGGGTGATGGAGTCGTTGTACATAAACTTGCACAACATATTTGGAATATATTCCACCGAGTCGCCGAAAATGATATGGGTAAAATGGTTCTCTCCCGGCACGTCCGATTCATACCGGACGAAATCATTTGCGTGTATCGCTTCCCAAACCATCACTTTGGAGGCACTATTATAATTCTCCGAGCCGAAAGCGCCCCAGCCCATCGTCTTGAAGGTCTTCGGGAAGAAGACCGTGTCGCCTATATTCGTACAATTGTAGAAAGCCATATCACCGATGGATTCGAGACAATCTGACCATCTGACCTTTCTCAAAGCGGTGCAAAAAATGAACGCCTGAGTGTCGATCGTCTTGATTCCTTTGCCCAAATCGGCAGTAGTCAGTTTGGTACATTCCTGAAAAGCATACGCACCTATACTGACCACGCTGTCCGGCAAGACAACCGATTGCAGGTTATAACACCCGTGGAAAGCGTTCGCGCAGATAGAAGTGAGCCCTTCCGGGAAGGAGACGGTCTTCACATACTCCCTCTTCGGATAGTTACTCAAATCGTCCGACGTCATCGCTCCGCGACCTTCGATCACTACATGCCCCGTGCCGGAATCCAGCGTGTACGTCAACTCCGGTCCCACACTGCCGGTATAGACCGTCGCAAAACCATTACCTGCCATCAGAGGCAGAATAACCAAGAGTACAAAGATTGTCTTTTTCATAGGTTTTTATGTTTAATTAACGGGTATTATTTTATTACCGTCCAAGGAATATACCTCGCCGTTATGCTGAATGAGAATCGGCTCGTTTTCTCCGGTTTCAACGCTTTTTTTCGGTTCTTCGGAGGAGAGCGTAACAGGACCTTTCTTTTCCGAATCCCGAAGATAAATCACCCCTCCGAAGGCCATTGCGGTTATTATCAGCAAAGCGGCTATTCCTAGATAAATATTTCCGGTATTATTTTTCATTGGATTAGCTTGTTTCTATTCAATCCTCCTCCCTTGTACATTGTACATTGTCCCTTTGTACATTATATAGATCTGTCCGTCGCGGAGAATCTTGCCGTTCGAACCCTCAAAAGTGCCGGTTTCATCGGATATTTCTTTGATAGCTGTCGGCGTGTTTGCTCCGAGCGTCTTGAACGAACCGGAAGTGGAATAAAGCTCGGTTTCATCGGCATCGGAAGCCGTGAGAGTGAACCAGTAATCGGTGTTCTCGTCCAAGCCGTTGTACCGGAAAGAGAAAGAGTCGCTTTCCTTCTCTTGCGGCAGACGCGCAGGGGCATGTTTAGAGAAGTTGATCTCGACGAGCTGGCCCATGGTATTGAACGTCAGCGTACAAATCTTCTCCGTGCGCTCCTCGTTCGCCCAGATGATGAGTGTGTAGTAGCTGGCACCTTCCACGGCCGGCCATGTGAACTGCACGCTGTGCTCGTCGGGTTGCGTCTCTACCTCCGGCTCTTTTTCCGGCAGCTCCAGAAGTGTACTGTCCACTTGGATAGTAAAGCCCCTCCAGATGCTATTGGCACGGTAAATATCCGCGAGCGAATCACAGGGCACCAAAAGGACTGTTTGAGCTTGATTGAGCAGGTTAAACGGATTGCCCTGCGTCGCAGGAACGGACATCATCGGCGCTACGATTGTGTCAAGAACAGGTGTCACATCATTGCCCCAGAAATAACCGCCGAACACTTCATTTTCCAGCAATGTTGTTTGCCTCGAAAGCACCAACTTGTCCTTGTCAATGCCTCTCAGCGAACCGGAACGCAGCGTGGTCGTCTGCTCCGGCAGTTCAATAATTTTCCCGTCATGCTTGGGCGGATAAAGGGCCAAAGCCGTCGTGTCTGCCGAGAAAAGTACACCGTCTATCGCACGGAAATAATCATTGGCTTGAGGCATGCGGATGTACCAGAGTTGTTGGCATTGCTGAAAAGCATACGCGCGTATCTCACGCAGGTTCGTGCCTATTTCAATGGTCTCTAACCCCGTCGCTTTGTAGAACTGGCCCTTTCCGATGATGGCATTGTTGATCACCGCCTTGTTCAACTTGCGTGAATAACTGAACACTTCTTCACCAATGTTTGTCACCGACGCAGGGATGGTCACGCTGGTCAGATCGAACGATTCGGAGAAAGCCTCATTTCCGATTTCCTCCAGGCATGCCGGCAAGGTAAGGCTTTCCAGATTGTTTTGCACAAAAGCATTTTCACCGATAGTCTTCACGTTTGGCATCTCTAACTTATACAGATTGGACGCTACGTAGAATGCGAAGGGGGCAATATGTTCAATGGATTCGGGCAATGTGGTGTACACATATTTGCGGTCAGGACAATAAACCAGCGTCTTCATATCTTTGGTGCAGACTAACCCGTTCCAAGTCGTATAGTGCTGATTTTCTTCCGATACCGTCACCGTCTCCAACCTTCCGCTACAAATAGCATTCGGGCCGATATAGTTTACCGTAGAAGGAATATGCAGTGTCCTTACCATACTGTTCAAACTAAAGAAAAGCGACAAACTCTCTATCCGTTCCACACCCTCAGGTATAGTAAGGCTCGTGACCTTTGTACAGCCGTAGAAAGCGCTGTTGCAAATCACTTTGATGCTTGATGGTATTGTGTAGGCACCTTGGTAATTATCCGGCATCAGCACAAACAGGCTGTCATTATAGATAGGATCTTGCAACGCATCCAAGATATAAAACGCCCACGAGCTGACGGATTGCACCGAGTTAGCTAAATACACGCGTTGCAAATTGGGCATCTGTTCAAACGAACGCTGCTCAATATACGTCACGCCTTCCGGCACGCGGAACTCCACCAGACCCGCTTTCAGGAACGCCTCAAAAGGAATCTCTGTAATCGTACTGTCCGGAATGATACAGGAGGTAAGCATCGTGCATTTAAGAAATGCATTTTTGCCTAAATTACGCAGGGTTTGTGGCAAGACAATAGATGTCAGCTGATTGCAATTGGCAAAAGCATCGTCAGCCATACTCGTAACCGCGTAATTTGCGCCCTCGTACGTCACTGTGTCATTAATAACGATGTCACCAACGGCGGTACTACTACTCTGTACCGCTATTTGTGCTGTCATGGCTGTGTTATCCAGCGTATAATAGACGCTGTCAACAAAAACCCTTTGTGCGTAGGCGCACGTTCCTTTTAATACTACCGCTGCAAAGAGTAGAACGGAAAACGTGATTTTTTTCTTAGCCGCAAGGGCACGATTTGGCAAAAACTTTTTCATGCGATTTTAAGTTTTGAAATTCGGTGCAAAATTACTGCTTTTTTTCGACATGTGCAAATTTTGCAGTTGTACGAGGCGGTTTTTCTAAATTTGTAAGCACTTGAATATCAGGCAGTTGTAAATCGCGGTCTCGGAAATAGTTGTACGACCTACGAAGAGGGCTTGCGAAGGGTTGCAATCTTGGGCGGAAATCCACCTCTTCGAAGCTGATTTCCTCCACTTCGACTTGATTTTCTTGGGCTCGTTTGGCTTCTTTTTGGAGCTGGCGATAGATGGCTACATAGACGTATTGATAAAAGCGAGAATAGGCCTTGAAACCTTCTTCGGGTTTTCCGCCGCCTTTATAGACGGTGAAATAGTGGTGAAAGAACCGAATCCGCCATTCTATTCCTTCCGGCGTGTGGTCTTTCTCCAGAGCGTGCGCGCGTCGTTGCGCCTCTTTGATCAGCTCTCTATTGGCTACGCAGGCTTCCGGCCAGTATTTCGGGAAATGGAAGGTATATAACTCGAACAATCCCTCTCTAAACCGCGAGGGACGAACGACAATGCGTTTCTTGTATTTCCGCCCCTCTTTCGCTGAATCCATCGCGCCCAGCAGAAAATCCACGCCCGCACACATACGACAGTAGTGCACGCCGCGTTTATGAGGTGTGGAACCTGCCGGCAGCGGCTCAAATGTGAATCCGGCGTATTTTAAGCCCTCAATGACCTTTGTTTTTAGATGTTTCGACATTGCTTGTAACTTATTGAAATGCAATTAAATATAAGTGATTATGATTTAATAAAGTCTAGAAAGAGTCAACCTTGATGCCCCTCCGGGGTCTTTTTGCGTCCTGTTTTTAGTCTAAATCGTCTGCAAAGGTATAAATTTTTTCTCAAAAATGCAAATTTTTCCATAGAAAAACGTTTTTTTGCTTGATAATTTGCATGAATGCAAAAGTTTTACTATCTTTGCAGGCGAAAATATGCCCCACCCCGACCCTCCCCATAAAGGGGAGGGAGGTTCGCGCAATGATGCGCGAAAAGTGCACAGAGTGAGGTATAGGAGAAAGGAAGGGGCGAAGGATTATAGGCAGAAGGGAGTTGCGTATGGCATTTAGACAGAGACATATTCGTATAGGAGTAATTTTTGCTGCTGAGGCGAAATTTTATGCAGCGGTAGTGCTTCTTGTCGTTGCGGTGGTTGGAATGAGCTGCGGCAGGAGGGGTTCTCATGCGATGGAGAAGTTGGAGCAGGGGGAGGCGAATTATAAGGCGGGGACGTCATCTAATTATGCGAGTCATTATGAGGAGTCGGTTTATTACCTGAAGCAGGCTGAGGAGGCGTTCCTGGATGTCGATCCGGCGGCGCTGTCTGAGGAGATGCAGGGGAAGCGGACGAAGTTGTTGGGGCTCACGTGGTTTCATTTGGGAAACACGTCCGAGAGCGAGATGCTCTATGAGATCGCCAAGGAATACTACCGCAAGTCCGTTCCGCTGCTTCTGGAGAGTAAGAACCTTACTTATCTGGCATGTGCGTACCGAGATATCGCGCGTACGACGGCGCTGACGGAGGGTGAGCAGGATAGTGTGCTGTATTATTTTGCCGAAGCAGAGCGTTTTGCGCGCGAGGCGCAGAGTACGGTTCTGGAGCTGGATATACGGGCGTACCGGTATCAGCTTTGTTTTCCGGACAGCATCCCGCAGCGGTTGGAAGTATGCCGTAGGCTGGCTGAGGAGTTTGGAGCGCACGCGAGGTATTCGGAGATCGTGGAGCTCCTTCTGAGCGAAGCAGAGACCGATTCGGCGGCGTATTATCTGGAGCGTTTGCAACCGCAGGACTCCGCGTACGCGTATTGGTTTGAGCAGAGTTATACGTATCTGCAGAGTAAGATCCTGCAGCAAGAAGGCAAGTCCGGCGAGGCGTATTCGCTTTTGTTGGATCTGTACGATAGGAAGATCGAGGAGTTGCGTCGCGATGCGGGTTCGCGGACATATGCGCTGACGCTTCATTATGATGTAGCGCGTGAGCAGCAGCGGGCGCAAGAGGCGCTTCGTGAGCGGCAGTGGCAAAGGAAGATATCGTTGGTGTTGATCTTGCTGTTGGTTCTTTCCGTGGCATTGTTCTTCGTCTCGTGGCGGTACTGGCAGCACCATAAAAAGGAACAGGCTGCGGCTTTGCGGGCGTTGCAGGACAAGTATGCGCAGCAGTTACAGTTGGCTCTGGAGCGGCTGAAGCAGAAAGTGAATTTGACGCGGGAGATGGAGCTGCAGCGACTTCGGGGTAATGAGCCGGAGTTTCCGAAATGGCTGCAGACCTACCGCGACGAGCAGCTGACGCTCAGTAAGGAGAGTATCGACGAGCTTATCGGTTCGATGGATACCGCTTTGGACGGGGCGATCAGCAGGTTGCGGAAGGAGTATCCGAATTTGACAGAATCGGACATGCAGTTTGCAATTTTGACCATCATCGGTGCTTCGGACAGCGATATGGGTATCTTGCTGAACGTCCAGAAGCAGACCATCTACCACCGCCGCCAGATCGTGCGTAAGCATGTGGATCCGGCTATCGAAGATATTGATGCGTGGCTCAGGAAATACATCCTAAATCCTAAATTATAAATCCTAAATCTTAGTCCCTTTGATTTCCTCGTAGGTAAAACCGCGCTGAAGGAGGAAGCGGAGACGTTTGTCTTCGGAGTCGGCTTTACGGGCGCGGATGAGTTTGCGTAAGTTATCAAAATACGCGATTTCATCGATGTTTTCCAGCGCAGAACGTATCTCTGATTCGGGAAGTTGGAGAGCCCGCAGACCAGCCTGGATCTTGAGACGTCCCCAAGACTGATAGGCGACTTTGTCATGGACGTACGCTTCGCAGAAACGGCGGTCGTTGAGGAAGTTGTCGGCGTAGAGATTTTTCTCGATGAAATCGAAGAAATCGAGCCCGTCTTCGGGCGAGAAATCTTTGATTTCTGTTTCTTGCAGACCCCACTCGTAACACTTACGACGGACATCTGCGGCGCAATGTTCCGCGCGGGCACAGTAGGCCTGGGCTTTAGCGAGCCATTCGAGCTTCGATAATTCGGTCTTTGCCATAAATATCTTTGTGGATTTGGATGTCGGTATAGCCAAGGCTGTCGAGAAGTTGCTTTAGCTCCTCCCCGTAGGCCTCGTTGATTTCGAAGAATAAGCCCCTTTCCCGACCTTTCCCCTTAAGGGGCAAGGAGAACAACTCTGCGATGCGGCGGTAGAAGAGGAGCGGATCGGAGTCGGGGACGAAGAGTGCGGAGGAAGGTTCGAAGTTCAGGACGTTCGGACGCATGGAGGATTTTTCCGACTCGCAGATATAGGGAGGGTTGGAGACGACGATTTCAAATTTAGGATTTTCTTCGTTGGAATCGAAGATATCTACTACTTCAAAATGAACATCGACGTTATTGCGGCGGGCATTCTCCCGGGCGATAGCGATGGCTTCGGGTGAGATGTCGATGCCGGTGACGGACCATGAGGGATGCGCTTTCTTGAGAGCAAGGGCTATACAACCGGATCCGGTTCCCACGTCCAAGACGTGGATTTGAGATTTCAGATTTAAGATTTCAGATTTAAGATTTATTCTCTCCACGAGTTCGGCGGTTTCGGGGCGGGGAATGAGAGTAGCGGGAGTGACGAGAAGGTCGAGGCCGCACCATAATGTATGCCCGAAAATATACTGAATCGGTTCAAAATGCAAGAGCCGGGAGATGATTTCCTGCGATTTCTCTTGCATAATCGGAGAAAAAGTAGTATCTTTGCACCCGAATTGCAATTCTGTGCGTGATTTGCCGGTGAGTTCTTCGGCAATCCACCACGCCAGGGAGCGGGCTTCGTCCTCCGGATAAGCCGCCGATAGTGCGGATTGGAGATTGGATATTTGATATTTGATAGTTGACATTTTAGAAAAAAACATAAAAAACCCTTTTGAATGCTTTTGAGCTTTGCTCTAAACGTACTTAGCTGCTAAAAAACCACTTGTGCGCAAGCACCCAGACGGTTTTTACCATCTAAGCCCGCACTCTAACGAGTAAAAGCCTTCAAAAGACATAAACATAAAAAACATTTTTCAAAACGGTGCAAAGTTATAAAAACGCTGCAAAGATACAAAAAAAAAATGAAATACGCAAATTTTGCTTATGAATTACGAACAATATATAGCTCGATGCATTGAAATTGCGCGTCGCGGGGAGTATTATGTGGCGCCGAACCCGATGGTAGGAGCGGTGCTGGTAGCCCCCTCAGACTCCCCCATGGAGGGGGAGAGAATTTTGGCGGAGGGATGGCATGAGCGGTTTGGAGAAGGGCATGCTGAGGTGAATTGCTTTAAGAAAGCCGAGAGTCAAGAGCCGAGAGTCAAGAGTTATAAAGACTGTACACTCTTTGTGTCTTTGGAGCCGTGCAGTCATTACGGGAAGACGCCTCCTTGCGCGAAGTTGATTATTGAGAAAGGTGTAGGAAAAGTTGTTGTGGGGATGTTAGACCCGAACCCGTTGGTAGCCGGAAGAGGCGTGAAGATGCTGCGTGAGGCCGGGATTGAGGTGGTGGTCGGTGTGCTGGAGAAAGAGTGTCGGGAGCTGAATAAACGGTTTCTGATGCTGCACGAGCACCATCGGCCATACGTGGTGCTGAAATGGGCGCAGACGGGGGATGGGTTTGTAGACCGCCTTCGGCTGACAGACCGCTTCGCTGACAGACCGCTAACGCTGACAGACCGCTTCGCTGACAGACCGATTCACTTGAATGGTGCTCTTGCTATCTCGACGGAGCGGACGAAGGCGATTGTACATAAGATGCGGGCGGAAAATATGGCGATCATGGTGGGGACGAATACGGTGATCATGGATAACCCGCGGTTGATGACGACTCATTGGGAGGGAAGAAACCCGATCCGCGTGACGGTAGATCGCCACGGACGAATACCGATGGATGCAAGGATATGGGGGCCTACCCCCAGCCCCTCCAGTGATTACGCAGGAATCGACCCGGTGATTGTTTATCGCGAGAGGACGGATTGGGAGTATATCTTGGAGGATCTCGCGGGACGGGGTATTCACTCGATTATGGTAGAAGGCGGTACAACGCTACTGAATCATATTCTCGAGACGGGAGTCTGGGACGAGATGCATATCGAGGTAGCACCGGAGATCACGATCGGCGAAGGAGTAGCGGCTCCAAACGTCAATCTGTCCGATTTCATCGGGAATTTGGAGACCGTGGATGGTCACCAACTCTATACTATTTATCGGGAATCACTCTGATTATCGGGAGTCACTCTAACCAGTAGATATCCTTATCGGTAATCAGCACCCATAATCCTCCGGGGATCTTCGTAAAGACGAGTTGTTGTTCGTCCTCCCGGAGAGTTGGTTTCTTTCCCGGTAGCGTCTCGAAGGTGATGGTCTCTCCGTTCATCGGATCGATGTAGGCGGGTTGCGGAGTACGCAGAGGGAGGGCTCTCTCCACGAGCGTTTGTTTCATACTGACGATCGCGCTATCGGGAGTGGCTTTTCTTCGTCCGGCAGCGATTTGCAAGAGGGGTGTCATCTCGCGGATGGTCTTGGGCGCAGGACTTTGTGCGATACTTTGCCGGGCAAACGCATTGAGGACGGACTCCTGCATGAGGCGGATGGTATCTACAGCCGGGGTTTGCAGCTCCAGCCGTGCGCACCGACCGAGAAGCGAACCATCCATTTTTCCGGATATATCTTTTCCTTTGCTATAATCGCTTATCTGCGCGGCGAGGAGTTGGTGCTCTTTCTCCAGATCGCTGTATAGCTGCTCGTACACGTGGTCCTGGTCATGTAGAAAAATTGACACCCACTTGCTATAATCCCAGATGGCGATGTCGTTTTGCAGAAAATCCGTGTAGGTCAGTCCGTCCAGGCGGTAGAGCGCGATGGGTTCCTTATGGAAACGGGGCGAGTAGGAAGGGATATCCTGGAGGTTCAAGGCCGTCTGGTACGCGGCGATGTCGGCATCGAGGCTGTCGGCAGCGAGACGCAAAGCCTCCAGGAGGAGCCGTTCTTCGGGCAGGAGGTGCAGATGGGCGCTCTTCTCACGCGTATAGCGGTCGAGAAACTGATGGAAGAGCGTCTGGCAGCGGTTATAGCGCTCGGACATCCGGATGAAAGAGAAATGGATGGAGTCGCAGGCCGTTTGCAAGCGTTTGATCTCCTCAATCCGCGGGCGGACAAACTGCTCCAGGGTAGCGTATTCGATGCGTTTCTGCCCGTCCGCGAGTTCGGCATATTGCCATCCCGGCAGCTTCTGATCTTTGGCGAAATGCAGACAGTTACCGTAGAAGAGTTTCGATTGGTAGAGCAGGGTGTTGAGTTCGGAATAGTGGTGCAGTGGGTCCCGTGAAGGGATCAGGCCGTAGCATAGATTCCCCAGATGGTAGTAGATGCTGGCATATTCCGGGTGCCAGTATTGGTAGTCCATGAGCAGGTATATCGCTTCATAGGGGCTCATCCCCTGCGCTTGCTCCAGCACCACGCTGTACTTCTCCTGCGCCTTTAAGGAAGAGGCAAAGAGGAAACCGAAAATAATGATTATGACCGATTTTTTCATATTCTTCGTTTATTAGAAATCCAACACTTTTATCTCCACCCGTCGGTTGATCGCGCGGTTTGCTTCGCTGTCGTTCGCTACGAGGGGTTTGCGTTTTCCGTATCCCACGGCTTCCATTCTCGAGGGGTCCACACCCCGCTCGATGAGCCATGTCTGTACTGCTTTGCCGCGTAAGGAAGAGAGGCGGTCGTTGTACTGGTCGGAGCCCTGGTCATCGGTGTGGGCGGAGAGTTCGATCCGAAGCGAGGGATTGATGAAGAGCAGTTGCGCCAGGGACTCGAGTTCGTCGTTGGAGCTCTCGGTTAGTTCGTAAGAGTTATACTCAAACTGAATATTGCGTAGCTGGAGCACCAGATCTTTGGTGAGCGGCGTGAGGCGTGCGTAGAGGGTTCGCTCGCGCTGGTCCGTGCCCGTATTAAACAAGGTGTCGTAGAATAAGAATCCCGGTGCGGAGACTTGCAGGGTCTGCTCTTGGTTGATACGCAGGGCGGTATCCGGGCGGGTCGGCTGGCCGTTAAGGCGCATGGACACGTCCGGGACGGGTTCTCCGGTGACGGCGTGGGTAGGAACAAAATGATGGAGGCTCTTCTTGGGTTGCAGCGGGATGTCGAGTTCGGTCTCGGTGAAGACCATCGGCCGCGCGGTATTGACCTCCAGGGCCGTATCGTTGTAGTTCTCATGCTTCAAGGGGAGCGTGTGTCTCTTCCCTAAAGAAAGGATCTCCCGTCGCGTGTTGATGATCTCCTGGGTCTCGCTGTCGTAGGCGTTGAGGGTCAGCGTCAGCTGGTTCTCCAGGGCTATCTCCCCGAAGGACCGCTCCCGGCGAGAATCGAGGTGGAAGGTGCTGATGTCGATATAATGGTAGGAGTAACCTTTTGCCATGAGGGCCAAGCGGTAGTGTCTGTCGCGTTGCAAGGCTACTTTCCATCGTCCGGTCATGGGGTGAACGGCAGCGGTCTGGAGGAGTTGTCCGTCGGTAGCGTCGTACACCAAGACCTGGCCTGAAGCGAGGGGTCTGCCGCTTTTCTTAATGACGATATTACCTCCGGCAGCGATGATCGGCTGCGGCTGCGGCGATGTCTCTACGGGTTGCGGGAGGGTCCAGTTATGGCTATCCACCATGGTTGCGACGAAGGGTTTCCAAGGTCCGTTGTTCTTCTTGGTCTGCTCGCGGCGCAGGAAAACGAGGGTGGAGTTATCCTCGAGGATCTGCGGATGTATATCTGCGGTAGTGCTGATAATCAGCGGCGAGGCTTCGCTCCATTCTCCGTTTCTGTTCCAAGCCCGCCATATCTGGCTGGAGGAGCCGTCCGGAGAGGAGGTGACGTAGAAGAGCATGCGCTCGTCACTACTGATCGACGGCCATGACTCGTCGTTCCCGGTACTGAGGGCGTTGATCCGTTGCGGTTCGCTCCACCGCCATCCGTCGGCGTGCATCTCGTACAGATCGTAACTCATCTCCGCGGACTGTTTGGCGGCGAAGAAGATCGTGAGCGAGTCCCAGCTCATTACGGAATGTTGCACGCTCCATCCGCGGCTCTCGAGCATGCGGACCTGGGGCAACTTAACCTGACCGAAAGCCATGATGCTAATCGGTAAAAAGAGAAAAAAATAGATATATCGTCTCATAGCGAGTGCAAAAGTACAAAAAAAATGGCAAATATACAAAAAAAGTAACAAATTTTTTGGTCAATTCAAAAAAAAGCAGTATTTTTGCACCCGCTTTTGTGAGAAAGCGTCCAATTAATGCCACGAAGTTAAGATGGAATATCTGACTTTAGTGGTGATTGTATAACACTAAAAAACAACAGAAATGTATTTAACTTCTGAGAAGAAAGCCGAGTTGTTCGCTAAGTACGGCAACGACGCAAAAAACACCGGTTCTGCTGAGAGCCAGATCGCATTGTTCACCTTCCGTATCAACCACCTGACCGAGCACCTGAAGGAAAACCGCAAGGACTTCGGTACAGAGCGCGCGCTGACCGCATTGGTAGGAAAGCGTCGTCGTATGTTGGATTACCTGAAGGCGAAAGATATCGAGCGTTACCGCGCAATCATCAAAGAGCTGGGTATCAGAAAGTGACGCTTGGATTATTACTCGTGTGACTCGCGGTACAACCGCTCGATTACACTCCGTAATATCCTACGCTCTCCCCACTGCAAACCCTTCAGGTTTACATCGGGGACCCCAAGAACCCTTTTATGGGTTCTTTTTTTTGTTGTAACTTCGGCACGCCCCTTCCCCTGACGGGGTGGGTTCCCTCCGAAGGAACGTTCGCGTCCTGCGGGGCAAACGCAAATTAGCGATTTTTTGCTTCTGCGTCGTTCCTCCGCAATAGATACCAGATAGCCTTCGTCCCCGACGTACAGGTGTATGCCCTATCCGCAGGGTCCAAAGGCTATCTATTATCGCGGTATTACATACCGCCAAGCAAAAAAAACGCTAAAAAATTTGCGTATGTGCAATTTTTGTTGTACCTTTGCACTCGAATTAATTATGATTGAGATTAAACCATACATAGAGCATGCGGTGCTGGTGGGATTGATAACGCCGAGCCAGCCGGAAGACAGGACGAAAGAGTATCTGGATGAGTTGGCGTTTCTGGCAGATACGCACGGTATTGTGCCGGTGAAGCGGTTCACGCAGCGCTTGAATTTGCCGGTAACGGCGACGTATGTGGGGGAAGGAAAGTTAGAAGAGATAGACCAATATATTGCTGAGCATCATCCTATAGATGTGGTGATCTTCGATGACGAACTCTCGCCGCGGCAGATACGCAACATAGAGAAAGCGCTTAATCATAAAGGTCAGCCTGATGTCCGCGTCATCGACCGGACGATACTGATTCTGGAGATCTTCCTTCAGCGTGCGCAGACGAGTTACGCGAAGACGCAGGTGGAGATGGCGCATCTGCAGTATATGTTACCCCGCTTGACGAGGATGTGGAGTCACCTGGACCGTCAGCGCGGCGGTGGCGGCACGAACCGCGGTATGGGTGAGACGCAGATAGAGGCGGACAAGCGCGTCATCGGTCAGCGTATCGCGTTGCTGCGCGAGCAGTTGAAGACGATCGACAAGCAGATGGCAACCCAGCGTCAGCACCGCGGGAAGATGGTTCGCGTAGCGTTAGTAGGGTACACGAACGTGGGTAAGAGTACGCTGATGAATCTGCTGAGCAAGAGCGAGGTCTTTGCGGAGAACAAACTCTTTGCGACGCTGGACACGACGGTGCGGAAGGTGACGATCGAGAACCTGCCGTTCCTGCTGAGCGACACGGTAGGATTCATCCGCAAGCTGCCGCACCACTTGGTGGAGTCCTTCAAATCGACTCTGGACGAGGTGCGCGAAGCGGATCTGTTGGTGCACGTGGTAGATATCAGTCATCCGAATTTCGAGGAGCAGTACGAGGTGGTGGAGCAGACGATCAGGGAGATAACGGCTCAGCGGGAAATACCGGAGATAGTGGTGTTTAATAAGATCGATAACTTCTCGTACGTCCCGAAAGAGGAGGACGACCTGACGCCGATGCAAAGGGAGAACTACTCGTTAGCGGACTTGCAGAAGAGTTGGATGGCGCGGCTGGGCGAGGATGCGATCTTCATCTCCGCGCGCAACAAAGAGAATATCGACGCGCTGCGTGCGTTGCTGTACGACCGCATCAAGGCGATTCATATCAAGCGGTATCCGTACAACGATTTTCTTTTCCAGAACTACGAAGAGACAGATAATTAACAAACATAGTTTAACTTTAAAAATTGTACCATTATGAATGAAGAATTGAAACAAGTGATGGCAGTAGCCGAGGCATGGACGAAGGAGCCGTTTGACGCCGAGACCCGCGCACAAGTGAAAGCGATGATGGAGGCAGAGGACAAGACCGAACTCATCGATGCTTTCTATCGCACCCTCGAGTTCGGTACGGGCGGTCTGCGCGGCATCATGGGTCCGGGTACGAACCGTATGAACAAGTACATCGTAGCGATGGCAACGCAGGGTTACGCCAACTACATGCTCAAGGTCCAGAAAGAAGGCGGTTTTGAGCACGTGCAGGACGGTCGCGTAGCGGTTGTCGTAGGTCATGACTGCCGTAATAACGGTCGGCTCTTTGCGGAGACGGTAGCCAATATCTTCTCTGCGAACGGCATCAAGGTGTATTTGTTTGAGAGCCTGCGTCCGACGCCGGAGGTAAGCTTCGCTATCCGACATCTCAAATGTCAGGGCGGTGTGAACGTGACGGCAAGTCATAACCCGAAAGAGTACAACGGCTATAAAGCTTACTGGGAGGACGGTTCGCAGGTACTGCAGCCGCATGACCAGGGTATCATCGACGAGGTGAACAAAGTGACCCTCAAGGATGTCAAATGGGAGGCAAACAAGGACCTTATCGAGATCATCGGCGGCGAGATGGATTATGACTACATGATGGCGGTTAAGTCAGTCATGATCGACCAGGACTCCATCCTGCGTCAGAAAGACCTCAATATCGTCTATACCCCGATGCACGGTGCCGGTCGTCAGATCGTGCCGATGTGTCTCCGCTCCTGGGGATTCCAGAATATCCACGTAGTACCGGAGCAGATGGTGATCGACGGTAATTTCCCGACGGTCGTTTCCCCGAACCCGGAGAACGCGGAGGCGATGACTCTCGGTATGAAACTCGGAACCAAGCTTGGTGCCGATCTGGTGATCGCTTCCGACCCGGACGCGGACCGTATAGCCATCGTCTGCCGCAACGACAAGGGCGAGTGGGTCATCATCAACGGTAACCAGACCAACATCATGTTCCACTACTACATCATCAACAACATGAAG